>Ga0074044_10001014_pt1 | contig 25777 bp, 22 predicted proteins | sample BogForMeECP23OM1_FD_94443 | JGI IMG/M metagenome (GOLD analysis project Ga0074044, IMG submission 94443) | Bog forest soil microbial communities from Calvert Island, British Columbia, Canada - Bog Forest MetaG ECP23OM1 | ecosystem: Environmental > Terrestrial > Soil > Wetlands ... | reverse complement strand
GCCAGCTTGCCCAATCCAAACACAACGACCAGCGCGACCAGCAGCCCAAGCATCACGATGTGAAACAAACGGGCGATGGCCAACGCATTCCTGATTCCGAAATACCGCGGCACCGAGTGCAAGTCATGGCTGCGGTCGTAATCATGATCCTGACAAGCGTAGATCACGTCGAATCCCCCGACCCAGAACGTGACCGCAGCGGTGAGCAGCAGTATCCGCGGATCGAGTGACCCACGCACCGCGATCCACGCGGCAGCCGGCGCGATTCCGAGCGCAAATCCTAGAACCAGATGCGACCAGCGCGTGAATCGTTTGGTATAGGAATATAAAAGGATCACCCCGAGCGCCACCGGCGAAAGCATCAGCGTCATGCGGTTCAACTGGGAAGCGGCGAGAATAAAAATTCCGCATGAGACCAGAACGAATGCACTAACAAACGACGGCGTCAGCACGCCGGCCGGCAGAGCGCGAGTTGCGGTGCGCGGATTGGTCGCGTCAATCGAAGCGTCGGCCAGGCGATTGAAAGCCATAGCGGCCGAGCGAGCTGAGACCATGGCGACGACAATCCACCAAAGTTGCCGCCACGCCGGCAAGCCGCCAGCGGCCAGCATAGCTCCGCAAAGCGCAAACGGGAGCGCGAAGATCGAGTGCTCCCACTTGATCATCTCCAGCGTGATCTTCAGATTTCGGAGGAAAGCCACAGATTAATTGTAAAGCAGTGAACAGCGGAGATCAGTGGATAGTGGATAGTGGTTAGTGGATAGCCAAGCGAAATGCAGTGATGGGCGAGGCGTCACGTGAAACTATTCACTATCCACTATCAACTATCCACTGTTCCCTCCACCAGCGGCACAAACCGGCAGCCTTCGAGAATATTCACGTCGGGCCGTCCGTCCACTTTGCGGATCAGTTGCAATTCCTGGCTGTAGGGCGGCCCGACCGGCACCACCATGCGTCCGCCATCGCGCAGTTGATCGAACAGGGCGGGCGGCATCTCAGGCGTGGCGGCCGAAACAAGAATGGCGTCGAACGGCGCGTACTCTGCCCAACCCTGGATGCCATCGCCGACTTTGATCTTCACGTTGCGATATTTCAGCCGATGCAGCGTGCTCTCCGCCAAGGCCGCCAGCGGCGCGTGCCGCTCCACCGAATACACCTCGGTGCAAAGCAGAGAAAGCAATGCCGTTACGTAGCCGCAACCAGTGCCGACTTCGAGGACACGATCACCGCCATGGTCAACGACTTGCAGACCGAGGTGCTCAAGCATGGCAGCCACGATATAAGGCTGCGAGATGGTTTGCCCCTCGCCGATGGGCAGCGGGTGATCTTCGTAGGCGTCCTGCCGGAACGACTCCGGAACAAATTCATGCCGCGGCACCTTGCGCATAGCGTCCAGCAAGCGCAGGTCGCGAATGCCGCGTTTGGCGAGTTGCACGCGGACCATTTTTTCGCGCTGTGCCTGGAAATAATCGTGCTGAGAAGTAGATTTCATGAGCGGAACGTCTAAATCTTCACCGCAGAGGACACAGGGAAACACAGAGGAGACTCCCCTGTGCTCCCTGTGGTAAAGCTTTGCCCGCGGACGTGCTAGTAAGGCCCGATAATTCCGCCAATGTTGCGAGCCGCCGGCGCCTCGGGCCACGCCGTCTTTTCCTGCGCTTCGATCATGTCGAGATACTTGTAGGCCGATCCCGTATTGAAGAGCACGACCGTGTCTTCGGCGCTGAAAAAGCCGCTGGCAAGCAGTTTCCGGTAGGCAACCAGTGACGCGGCTCCTTCAGGTGCGGCGAACACGCCTTCCACGCTGGCCCAGTGCCGCATCGCCGCAAGGATTTCCTCATCGCTAGCCTCGACCGCGGTGCCGTGACTCTTCTTCAGGATGTCGAGAATCAGGTAGTCGCCATACGCTTTAGGCACACGCAAGCCGGCGGCAAAGGTTGCAGCGCCGACCCACATTTCCGATGTGCTCTTCCCTGCTTCCAAAGCAGTGACAATCGGTGCGCAGCCCGCAGCCTGCACGGTAATCATTTTCGGACGCTCGCGCCCGATCCATCCTAGTTCCTCCATTTCATCGAACGCCTTCCACATGCCGATCATGCCCACGCCGCCGCCCGTCGGATAAATAATGCCTTGCGGAAGCTTCCAGCCGAGCTGTTCAGCAACCTCGTAGCCCATGGTCTTCTTGCCTTCGACGCGGAACGGCTCCTTGAGCGTCGAAACATCGAACCACCCTTCTTTCTCCTTGCGTTCGGCCACCATGCGCCCACAGTCGCTAATCAGGCCATCCACCAGCGTGACGTGCGCTCCGTAGTAATCGCACTCCATGCGATTCGCCACGGGCACATCTTTCGGCATGAAGATGTACGCTTCAAGGTCCGCCGCAGCCGCATAAGCCGCCAGCGCTCCACCGGCGTTTCCAGCAGAAGGCGCGGCCAATTTCTTCAGACCGTAGTGACGGGCCATGGTTACAGCAGCCGACATGCCACGCGCCTTGAACGATCCGGTTGGATTCAGGCCTTCGTCTTTGATGAAGACATTCGAATACTCGCGGCTGGCGAGCATGGGCGTGAATCCCTCGCCGAGCGTGACCGGCTTGGCATCTGGGAGAACTTCGGCGTAACGCCACATGCTGGCCACGCGCCCTGATAAATTTTCGGGGCGCAACTTCCCTTCCAGGCTGGCGAGATCGTAGCGGACGTAAAGCACGCCGCCATCTTTGGGGCAGATATTCTGCGGGCGGTCAGCGGAAAGATGCTCTCCGCAGCGAGTGCATTCAAGGTAAGAAATTCGCATCGAGGGAAGGATAGCATTTTGGCGGTTAGCTGGATTGCTGGCGTGGTCGCGGCGTTACGACAGCTGTTCATTGATAGATGACTTCCCTGTCGCACCGACGCCGTCAAGTACAGCTGCCGAGATCAGGCGCTTTGCTTTTATCGCTTCGGGAAAGAAGCTTCCCGCAACCAAAGCAACCATGAACATAACCATGCCCCAGGCAACCTAAGGAAGAGGCCGATCGGTTCGTCAATGCACCGTGCCATACCATTCCAAGCCAAAACGCCACAAATAGTGCTACAAGCGGGTGGATAAACATGGTCACGCTGACCCGAGTACCTGTCGGAGTTGATATGAAGCGACCCCAAACCATTGGCAGGAACGAGTTGCGACCCCGGATGTCTCTTCGCAGTCTGAACGAGTCGTCCTGGACCGTGCCAATGAATGGCGGACTTGCTGGGTCTCGTGGCCGCCACGCCATGCGAAAGTACTCCCAAAAGGCCGGCTTCTCACGCACTATGGATCTAAGCCGCGCTGCAACCATTGGCGGCGGAACGTCAACGTCGACATGAAAACGGTAAACGGGCATACCATCCTTGCTGCACTTTAGCAGTCCGAATAACGGATCTGGAAGTCAGACGGGGGCAACTGTTACAACCGATCGGTTGCGCAGTTGCAAGCTGCACATAGCCGCTCGGTCATGCGCGCAATCTTTTGAGCGTCTCCTTCGCCCGCCGAAACCACGGACGCTCCCGCCGCCGCAAGTAACCGGGCATCGTAGGTTTTTTATCGAGCACCTTCTGCGCCCACTCCCGAGCTTCGGCGTTGCGGCCTTCGGAAGCCAGCAACTCCGCAAAGTTCAAGTAAGTCTCTGACAACGTTGAGGTGACCGTCACCTGCCGGAAGAGCGCCTCGGCTTTTTCTTTTTGCCCAGTCTGCGCGTAAGCGTGGGCCAGCAATGCAGCGGCGCGCTGGAAATCGTAGTCTGGCTCTTTCGCGACCACCCGCTCCAGGTCGGGCAACGCGGCCGCGGCATCACCCAGGTAAATGGCGCAAACACCACGCCGGTAAAAGGGGTCGGGGGTATCGGCGCGAGCGGCAATGGCTTTGTCAAACGCGGCTCGCGCCAACTGGAACTTGCCGTCGTCCATATAAAGGTCGCCGAGTTCTTCATAGTTCCCAGCCGACGGATTATCGTGAATAGCAGCTTCCAGCTCTGCGATGCGCTTGCGCCGCGGAAACACTTTGAAGGACTGGCCCACCAATCCGATGTCGGGCAGCGCCTCGACGAAAAGATAGATAATCGCCCCGAGCGGACCGAGAAACAGGATGATAAAAATCCAATAAGTATCCGGCCGCCGCCGGATGAAGTGGACGATGGCCAGTCCCTGAAGGATGATGCCCCACGGAAATAGAAAACCTAGAAATCCCATGCCGATTTAAGTCCTAGCGTGAGATTACACATTTGTGGAAGATGGAGAAAGTAGCTGTCGGGTAGCAAGGAGCCAGAATGCCGACGGAGAACGATCGGAAGCAGAGCGACGAACAGCAGATTCTGGCCCTGCACGAAGCCGGAGACCGTGCCCTGATGAACGCCGACCTCGCCGAGCTGGCGCGGATTTTCGCCGATGACTACGTGCAGTACAACGAGGCCGGCAAGGCCTTCGCCAAGCAGGATGTGCTGGACAATTTTCGGACGGGGGCAATTCGCTATCCGTCGATTGTTTCCACCAGCCGCAAGATTCGCATATTCGGCGACACCGCAGTAGTGCACGGCTCGGAGTCGGACGAGGTCGAGGCAGGCGGAAAGCGATTCAGCGTGCGCTACGTTTACCTCGACGTGCTGCGTAAGCGCGATGGCGAGTGGAAGCTGGTAGCGTCGCAGTTGGCACGTCCCTTAGCGGAATAGACAGGTTTCCCCTGTGTCCCTCTGTGTTCCCTGTGGTAAAGATCTTTTTTGAACCACCGGGAACCCAGAGGTTCACAGGGAAAGCGAACGCCAAGTTAGCCTTCGTCGGGCCGCAGCCGATTCTGCCAGTGTGACCACAGGAACCAGACAATCCCGCCCAGCAGCAAGACTCCGATGATCGCGTCGAATTTGTGGAAGTACTTGCCGAGCGAGCGCCAGTTCTCGCCCAATTTCATGCCGAAGTAGGCCAGCATAAAACACCAGGGCCACGACCCGAGGAAAGTGTAGATGTGGAATTTGCCGCGCGGCATGCGGGCGATCCCGGCAGGCAGCGCAATAAATGTCCGGACCACCGGCAGCAGCCGCGCAATGAACACGGCCATATATCCCCAGCGCTGAAAAAACCGGTCCGCCCAGTCCAACTCACGGTGACCCATCAGGATCCAGCGTCCGTAGCGCACAACCAGCGGGCGTCCGCCGTAGCAGCCGATTTCGTAGGCGACCAGCGATCCCAGATTGCATCCGATCGCGCCCGCCGTGGCCGCCCAGGCCAGGTTCATCGCGCCGGTGTAAACCAGGTACCCGGCGAAAGGCATGATGAGTTCGGAAGGCAACGGAATGCACGCCGACTCAATCGCCATGAGCAGCACAATCCCGGCATAGCCGGTCGCCCCTACGAGAGAATTAATGAAGACGAAAAGGATGGTGAGGATTTTCTCGGTCATTAGAATCGGATGGTCAGATCACCCGATGGATTTAGAACGCCCCTTCCTGCGTGAAGCTGAAGCCGGGCAAGGTTACGCCATCCGCCGATTTTGAGACCTTCACCTTGACCACAGGCGCGTCGGGCGCGGTGACCTCGGCGGGCCGCAGCACCGCATATTGCGTGAACACTTCGGTGTACATCTTGGTGACGAGGTAATCCTGGCCGGTTGCATCCTGGCGCCAGACTTGTCCGAGTTGAACGCTCTTTACGGCCACAGTTTTTCCTTTGGTTGTCCGAGCTCAGTTCTCAGACTACTCACCCGCCCGCCAAACCGTCAATTGCAGCGGAGTTACCTTGGTCGGATGGGCTGCCGCGAGTCCGCGGCTTTGTTACCATAAACTCGCTGTACGGGAGTGTCAGGAGGAATCAATGCCCCGCGGAAATGCGCCGCGTCAACCCAGCCGCAGCGGACGACACGAAGGTGTCCGCCACCAGAAAACCCCGGTTCCGAAGACAAGTACTCCTCGGGTTTCGTCGAAGAGCGCGAAAGCTCCGGCAGCGAAGCCCTACGCTCCGAAGACTGCTTCGCCAGGAAAAAAGTCCGCATCGGCATACGAACCGCTGGCCCCAGAGCGTGTCCGCCAGATTATTGCCGGTCTCGACCAACTTTATCCCAACGTGACCTGTGCCCTCACTCATCGCAGCGCCTGGGAACTGCTGGTGGCCACGATTCTTTCCGCCCAATCTACTGACGTGCGGGTGAACATGGTCACGCCCGCGCTCTTTGAGAAGTATCCGACCGTCCAGGATTTCGCGGCGCTCGAGCCCGAGCAGTTACAGCCGGACATCTACTCCACCGGATTTTTCCGCAACAAATCGAAGTCGGTAGTGGGCGCGGCGCGCAAGGTGGTAGCCGATTTTGGCGGGAACGTGCCCGAAACCGTGGGGGAGCTGCTGACCCTCCCCGGAGTGGCTCGCAAGACGGCGAACGTCGTACTCGGAACGTGGTTCAAGAAGAATGAAGGAGTCGTCGTAGATACGCATGTAACCCGAATTTCACGCCGTCTGGAACTCACGCTGCAGGAAGATGCGAAAAAAATAGAAGAGGATCTGATGCGCATCATCCCGCGCGAGCGCTGGACGGATTTTTCTCACGAAGTGATCTGGCACGGACGAAAACTCTGCGTGGCACGCGCTCCGAAGTGTGCCGATTGCGGGCTGGAGAAGCTATGTCACGCCGCCGACAAGACCTGGTCTACGGTCGAGATGCACAAGGACGCGCGGCCTTAACCAATGCCAAGTCGGGCGCTCGGCAACACAGCTTCATTCGTTATTACGGTTGAATTTCACTTCGACCAACTCGCGGGTCTCGCAAGACGCTCGCTCCCATCTCCATTGTCGAACGGCATTCGCTGCCGGTTGCGCCAGAACCGGATGGCCGCCTTTTATATCTACCGTCTTAACCCTGCCTTCGGGAGAAACGACGGCCTCGATCTTGACCACTCCTTGCAGCGCCATACTGCGCGCCAGAGCTGGATAAGCTGGAGCTGTCCGGGTTACAAGCACGCGCTTACCCGCCGCGTCTGGTTGGATCTGTAAAGACGCAAAAACAATCAGGGAGCACAACAGGGCTATTGCGGTAAACCAAAACGGATAGCGTTCCGATAAGAGTCCCATAGATGGATGGTGATGGTTGCCAAGTAACCTTAAATCTTGAATCGAAAAAGGCTCTCGCAGAAGATCACCAAGGTAACGTCAGATCGCGGGCAGAGGTCGGCTTTCAGGCTTGCAGATAATTTCCTGTGCTTTTCGGGAACCCCTCTTCTTAGCTGCCGGTGTAGGACAGCTCGACGACCGTGCAATCGTCGTTGAGTGGTGTGCCTCCGCAGAAATCGGCGACGGCGGCAAAGACGTCTTCCATCGAAGCGCTCTTCCCTGCCACGCGTTCCAGGCGTTCACTGTCGAACATATCTCCGCGGGCGTTCTCGGCTTCGGTGACGCCATCGGTCACCAGGATCATCCGGTCCCCCGGCCTCAACTGGCAGCGGTCGCTCGAGTACGTCGCATCCGCGATCAGCCCTACAGGCAAGTTGCCATGAGCGGGCCGCAGCACTTCGTTGCCGCAGATCCACACGGGCGGAACGTGTCCGCAGTTGACGTATTCGAGATCGCCGTCGCTGCGCAGGCGCGTAATGATCATGGTCGCGTATTTCTCGCCGATGTGCTTGTAGGTGAAAAAGCGATTGACCGCGTCAACGATCTCGACCAGTGGCATGCCGGAAATCAGTTGCGAGTAGACCATGCCCTGGAGAATGGAAGCCAGCAGCGCGGCCGAGACTCCCTTGCCGCTGACGTCGGCGAGGACCACCGCCAGGCCTTGCGGCGTGTTCACGGCTTCGAAGAAATCGCCGCCGATTTCCTTACAAGACAGGTTGCGTCCGTTCACCCGCGCAAATGGAACTTCGGGCAGGGTCACCGCCAGCAGACGCTGCTGAATGGACGCCGCGATCGACAGTTCCTGCTGGTAGCGGCGCCCGGCTTCTTCGGCCTGCACCAAACGCGCGTTCTCGATCAACTGCGCCGCTTCCATCGCGATCGCCCGCAGAATATCGTGGCTGACGCTGGTGATATCGCGCGAAGCGAAGCGCGAATCGACGTAAAGGGCGCCCATCACTTCCCCGCCGGCAGGTTGCTCGGCCCGGCTGGCCTGCACCAGCGGCTTGCGCAACGGCATGCAGATCACGGTTCGCAGATCGAAGGCGACGATGCTTTTCCTCTCCTTCACATCGAGCATCTGACTGGTGTCGGTGACCAGGTACTCGGAGTTCGAAGTCAACGCACCGTCGAGCACCGAACGGGAAATTGTTTTGTCGTCAAGCAACGGCTCGCCTTTCGAGTTGCGGCCGGCGGCGAGCGTCAGGTTCCCGTCGATGTCGCGAAGGAAGATATACCCGCGTTCGGCGCGCGTCAGTTTGAGCGTGGCCTCAAGCAGCGTGACCAGGATTTCATCGAGCACGCCGATAGTGTTCAGCTTGCGCGCCGCTTCCATGAACAGCGTGAGCTTCTCCAGGTCGCTCGCCTCCGGGGCAATCTGGATGCCCGAGATCTGGCTCAGAAACTCCCGCGCCGTGTTCGAGGTGGTGTGCAGCGGATGGAAAATCAGGTAAGCGATGTCACGCGCGCCAAACTCCAGGCGGTCGTTGCGCTGCAGTTTGTGGCGATCCACTTTCTCGCCGTTGACGAAGGTGCCGTGTTTGCTCCCCAGATCGACGACAAAAAATTCGCCGTTTTCTGAAACGATCGTGGCATGCTCGCGCGACACGCGCGGGTCGGCGATCACCAGGTCGCGATCCACCTTGCGGCCCACCGTGTAGGGCGTGTGATTCAGCGACAGCGTCTGCTGATCATTCCCCTGCACGAAGATCGCGATGGGAAAGATGCTGGATATCCCCGAATGCGACGTAGCCGACATGTACCCTGGACTCTCCTGCGGCTCTTATATCAGCAAAGCAGCCAGCACCTGATTTGGCCCCAGAGCATTCTACGACGGGCCCGGCCCTGACGGTGCAGTAAAAGTCCTCTGATAATGATGAACCAGCATCAGGGCAGCCATTGCCATGGGAATCTGGAGCACGGTCCAGAAAGGAATTGCCCAGCCTCGTTCGACCAGTTCCAGCCGCAATACAAAGGAAAGCCCCGCCAGCGCAATACACGCTATCCACGGCCAGACGACCAGTCCTGCCGTCATCGCGGTCAGGATGCGATCAGCGACGCTTCCCTGCCAGAACGTCCGGCCCTCCTTGAGCATGATCAGCACCGCCGGGATCAAGAGCACCTGATTGTAGGGGCCGTAGGTAGGCACGATCAGCACCGTGGTAGCCAGCACGAGGCTAAGCGTGAACGCAAAAGCGTTCGTGTTCGCCGCCTGCCGCCGATTTCTCCAGCAAGCACCTGCCATGAGCGCGAAGGCCAAAAATTCGAGCGCCCGGCTCCAGGGAGCGCCCATCAGCTCGTCCATCACCGACATTTCCCCGGTATAGCTCCGGTATTCGCGAATCGCCTGCCAGAAGCGGGGAATCCAGTGCGGCAGGTACCACTCCGAGGCCGCACACAGGATGGCCATCGTGAACAGAAACGACGCGGCCCAGCGGTAGCGGCGGCGCCAGTCCGCCAGAGTCCAGATCATCAGCCAGAACAATAACAGCCAGACCAGTTGCGGCTTGATGGTAGCCAAAGCCAGCGCAACGCCGGCGGCAATAGGGCGGTCCGACGCCAGCAGCGCCAGCGCCATCGCCACCAACGCTGCCACCAGAAGCGTCATTTGCTGGAGCTTAAGTCCCTGCATGACGGGCAGGCTGCCGATGGTGAAAATGACCAGGCTCGCCTGCACCCACAGCGGAGCCGGCCAGCGCAGCACTCGCAGCCACAGCGGAATCGAAGCCACGGTGAACCCGAGCAGGACCCAGAAGAATCCCTTCCGAACGATTTCAAACGGAAGATGGATGGTGGGCGCAAGCCCGAAGGCGACATAGACGGGATAGTAGAATCCCTGCTGGTAATTTCGCCCGCCGGGCCGGTCCGGATCAAGCGGGCGGCCGAAGAATCCGATTTGAGCCTCGCGCGTGATTTCAGGACTGTAAGGATCGCGGCCATGCAACAGAAGTTCCCGCGTCCCGAGCCAACGGGGATAGAGGTCCGAGAGATTTCCGCGCGGCCGGCCGTGGGCAGCAGCATCGGCGATCTGATACGGAATCAGCACCCGGCCGGCGTAAATCCACATGCTAGCTGCGCAGAGAATCGCCAGCAGCAGCCAACTGCATTGTTTCCGTGTGTCAGGCATGGTCGAAAGGACTGTTTATTCTATCCACATTCTGCTCTTTTTCATGCGCCCGTTCCCTGACAGCCTCCGGAAAAACTCTGATTTTGATTTTGATTTTGATTTTGGTTTGGGTTGGTTTTGGTCTGGTTTGATTTTTGACTTTGCTTTTGATTTTGGTTTTGCTTTGAAGGGGCGCGGCTTCACAGGCTGCGGAAAAACTCAATCTCGGGCTTGATTTTGGGTGGCGCAGCGCTTCAGCGCTGCGGTAACTGCTTTGTTCTGAGTCCGGCTTTAGCCGCTGAGGGCAACGGCGGCCTGCATCAAGACATTTTCCGCACCATGCTAAGAAGAGCGATAGAGGAGCCGCGCGCATTCTATAATCGCGACGCATCCTAATCGCGAAGAGCATGCGACGAATCCTTCAAACGCTGCACAGCACGCAAATCGCGTTCGCAGCCATCCTCTTGCTCGGCCTGCTGGCGATGACGGCGCGCGACGCCCTCGATCCCGATCTCTGGTGGCACCTGCGCACCGGACAATGGATCGTGGAAACCGGCCACATCCCCCACTCCGACCCTTTTTCCTTCACTCGCGCCGGACATGCCTGGGTATCGCATGAATGGTTGTCGGAGGTCGTGTTTTACGAACTCTGGAAACACGGCGGAGCGGCTGCACTGATCGTGTTCTCCGCGATCATCACGACCGCTGGCTTCATGCTGCTCTACCTGCGTTGTCCAGGAAAACGGTACTGGGCAGCCGCCGCGACGGTTGTTGGTGCTCTGGCTTCGGCTCCCTGCTGGGGCGTGCGGCCGCAGATGTTCACCTTCACGCTGGCCAGCCTGCTGCTCTGGCTCCTCGAAGCTAGTACGAAAGAAGACCGGCCCAGGCTCCTCCTTTGGATACCACCGCTGTTCCTCCTATGGCTGAATCTGCACGCCGGGTTCGCGCTCGGCCCCGCCCTCTTGTTGGCCTATGCTGTCGGCCTGCTCGTGGAGACTGCCCTCGGCAACACGCCCTGGCAGGAAGCGCGCCCCATACTATTGCGGATGCTGCTGCTTCTGCTGGCCTGTTTGGCGCTTGTGCCGCTCAACCCCAGCGGCGTGCATCTCTATCGTTATCCCTTCGATACTTTACGTTCGTTCGGCATGCGGTCGTTCATTGTGGAGTGGTTCTCTCCTGATTTTCATGAATCGCTCTATCTCCCATTCTTGCTGGTATGGCTGCTGCTTCTGGCCGCACTCGCCATTTCCCCCCGGCGGCCCAAGGGACGGGTGTTCGTCCCCCTGCTCCTCACCTCTTTCGCCGCTCTGGACGCCGTCCGCCACATTCCCATTTTCATTTTGGTGGCGATACCAGTAATCGCCGCCGCTCTCCCGGTCCATGCGGCGTCCTTGGCACCCTCACAACGGCGTCCGGCATCCCCGCGGTTCAGGCTGCTTTTCAACCTCGTCATTCTTGTCCCGATCGCTCTGTTTGCCTTGGTGAAGTGGGTCAGTCTGGCTCGCAACCAGGACGCTCGCGAGGCGGAGCTGCTTCCCCAAAGAGCGGTCTCGTTCCTGCTGGCCGGCAACTATCCTCAGAGAATCTTCGTTTACTACGACTGGGGAGGCTATGCGATCTGGAAGCTTTATCCCGAGTATCGCGTATTCGTGGATGGCCGCGCGGACCTCTACGGCGACGATCTCCTAGGCCAATTCAAGACCGCCGTGCGGCTCCAGACCGGCTGGCGAGACGTTCTTGACCGCTGGCAGGTAGAAACGGTGCTGGTGCCCCCTTCCAGTGCCGTGGCTCAAGCCCTCCTGCTCGACCCCAACTGGCATGCCACATACAGCGACTCTAAGGCGATTGTCCTGTTCCTGACCCACCCCGCCATCAAAATTGCTGAAAATCTCAATACATCCGTCGCCCCAGGGGGCAAGGAGTGAAAAAATGTTTCCCAGAGCCATCCCGAATCTGCGAAACTAGGGCGCAGATAGGGAGTGGTTCCAACCCTCCCCTCGAATCGGGACTTTCTTACGTAAAGCCCGAAGGAGCCTTGAATGAAAGATTTGGCTAAACTCTTGTGGCGCAATGACGAAGGGCAGGACATCGCAGAATACGCCGTGATGCTGGCCGTGATTTTGGTGATCGTGATCGGGACCGTCCGTCTGATCGGCGGCAACGCCAACAACGTGTTCTCGTCGGTAGCCAGCTCAATCGGAAACTAGCAGGCCACCGCGAGCCGCGCGAAGTGCGTCCCGCTCGTGGAACCTAGTCCGCTGCGGCGATTGAGGAGTCTGGCATCGTGCCGGAAGGAGAGGAATGAACCGAAGCCGTTTGTTGATGATCGGAGGCTTGGCTCTCGCTGTCGGCCTGCTTGTCAGCTATAGCGTCTATAGCCGGTTGCGGAATTCCGCAGGCTCCAACCCCAATGAGCGTGGAGTGCGGGTTGTGGTGGCCGCCGATGATATTCAGGTCGGAACCAAGTTGGAAGCCCACGACGTCCGCGTCATCACTCTGCCGCAATCGGCTGCCCCTCCGGGAGCGTTCTCCGACCCATCGAAAGTACTGGGCCGCGGCGCGATTCTGCCCATGAGCACCGGCGAATTTATTCTGCCCAGCAAGCTGGCGGCGCTAAACGCTGGAGCCGGCTTGCCCTCGATGATCCCGCCGGGAATGCGCGCCGTTTCGGTGCGGGTCAACGACGTGGTCTCCGTGGCGGGATTCGTACAACCGGGTACCCGTGTGGATGTGCTCGCGACCGGGAATCAAGGCAGTAACGAGCGTCAAACCACCACTGTCCTCGAAAACGTCGCGGTCATTGCCGTGGGTAAGAATCTGGACCGCAATGCCCCTGCGGATGCGCCCACCGCCTCGGTGATTACACTCCTGGTTTCTCCCGATGACGCGCAGAAGCTGGCGCTGGTCTCGCAGGAGGGCCGGATTCAACTTTCTTTGCGTAATCCGCTGGACACAAAAAAAGGCGGCATTGGCGCCACCCGGAGCAGTTCGCTGTACCTGGGCGACAAGCCGGTGGTGGCCGAGTCCAAACCGAAAGTCCACCGCGTGGTAGCCAAAGTTCCGGCGGCTCCGCCAGCGCCCTATCAGGTGGAAATGATTCGTGGCAGCAAACGGGATGAGACCAAGTTTGAAGAAGACAAGTGAGCCGCCGATACCCGAACCACTCGCGTCCATTCGTTTCTTCGATGGATCTGCCTTCGCTGGTTCTAACTACAATAGTTCTGCCCTCAATGGATTTCCCCGTGCATCCTCGCAGAGGTCTGAATTCATGAAAGCTCTTACGCTGGTCGCAGCCGTCGTACTTCTCGGCGCGACATCCGTGTTCGCGCTCACCGTAGCTCCCCAGGGCACTCCAGGGCCCGATCCGGCAACCGCTCCGGGTTCTTCGCAGAACGCGCCCTCTCAAAATCCTGACGCTGCGCCCGCCGCGCAACCCACCCCGGCCACTTCCGCAACCAGCCAGAGCGTTACCGCGGGTGCAGCGCCGCTGCGTGTGATGGTCGGAAAGTCCCTCCTGATCAATACCACCGAAAGGCTGAGGCGCGTCTCGGTAACCGACCCCTCGGTAGCGGATGCGCTGGTGGTTACGCCAACCCAAGTCCTGGTCAACGGACTCTCTCCCGGCGAAGTTTCGCTGCTGATCTGGGACGAGCTGGAGCGCTCTCGCAGTTTCGATCTTCGCGTAGATGTCGATATCACCGCGGCCACCGAAGAAATGCATCGCCTTTTTCCGGATGAGCAGATCAACGTGACGCCCTCGCGTTCCGCGATTGTTCTTTCAGGTCACGTAACCACCGAGGACGTCTCCAAGCATGCGGGCGCGCTGGCCTCGGCCTATTCCAAGAATGTCGTCAACGTCCTGACCTTCGGACCAGTCGGCGCCGAAGAAGTCCTGCTCGAAGTCAAGTTTGCCGAAGTGGATCGCACGGCATTGCGCCAGGCGGGAGCCAACCTGTTCATGCCGGGCCTGGGCAACACCATCGCCACCAGCCAGACCGGGCAGTTCGGCAGCGTGAGCGTCACCCAGACGCCCGCGAGCGTGACCTCGACCTCGTCTTCGACCACGGTCACGCCCCCGACCACGACAACCACCATTACCAACTTCTTGAATCTTTTTGTGGCCCGCACCGATATCAACCTGGGAGCAGTGATCGAGGCCCTGCATCAGAAGAACCTTCTGCAGATTCTGGCCGAACCCAACCTGATTGCGGTGAATGGCAAAGAGGCCAGCTTTCTGGCTGGCGGAGAATTTCCCTTCCCGGTGGCGCAGCAAAACGCCAGCGGAATCGCGACCGTCACGATTCAGTTTCGGGAGTTTGGCGTGCGCTTGAAGTTCACTCCTGTAATTCAGCCGAATGGCAACATCCACCTGCACGTCGCTCCCGAGGTGAGTACGCTCGACTTCGCCGATGCCGTCACGGTGGCTGGAACCACCATCCCCGCCATCAGCACGCGTAAGGCGGAAACGGAATTCGAACTGCAGGACGGCCAGAGCTTCATCATCGCCGGTCTAATCGACAACCGGGTTACGGACGTCGCCAACAAGATTCCGGGGCTGGGCGATATTCCGATTCTGGGCAATTTTTTCAGGAGCAAGAGCACCCAAAAGACCAACTCGGAATTGATGGTACTGTGTACGGTGCACCGGGTTTCGCCCAGTACCCAGACGCCGAAGCTGCCAGCGACTCCGGAGCCATATTTGGACCACAGCAAGTTCGACGCCAAGAAACCTGGGGACAGCAAGCAGTGAGAAAAATCGGGTGATCGGTTTCAGATGGCCCGATGACCCGATGGTCGGATGACCCGATCAGAGGTGGGGGATAAATCATGCCGGTATTGTCAGTAGCCGTATTCGCCACGGACAATGACCAGCGCGCCGTGCTGCAGGTCCTGGTGGATGGCACCAGCGTAGCCCGCACCGTCTGCAGCAATCCCACCATGCCTTTGGCTGCCACTGACCCGGTCATCCGCCGAACCCAAGCCTTTGCCCCCGACGTGATAATGGTGGATATCGCCAGCGATGGCGTCACTTCGGCGCTACGGGCAGTCGAGTTGCTGCACCAGGAACTTCCCAACTCGGCGCTGTTCGCGGTCGGCCCCATGACCCAACCGCAGTTGATTGTCAGTGCCATGCGGGCGGGAGTGCGCGAATACATTGAGCGCCCCACCACCACCACCGATCTACTGGAAGCGTTCGTCCGCCTGACCGCAACTCGGCGCAAGCCCGGCCGCGAAGGTTCCCGGGGAAAGGTGTTCACCATCGTGAACGCCAAAGGCGGCAGCGGCGCCACCACCGTCGCCGTCAATCTGGCGCTGGCCTTGCAGTCGATTCACCACAGCACCGCGCTGGTAGACTTGGCGCCCTTGGGCCATTGCGCCCTGCACCTCAATCTGAAGCCAACGTTCACCGTTTCCGACGCGCTCACCAACCTGCACCGCCTGGACTCGTCCCTGCTCGACAGCTTCATGGCGCGCAACGATCGCGGATTGCAGTTGCTGGCCGGCCCTGCGGCTCCCACCGCCATCGAGCCCTCCGCCGCCGATTTCGCCCGCCTGTTTGACACCATGGTCGGCCTGTATCACTACATTGTCGTCGACGCTTCCTCGCGGCTCGACAGCGCCACCCGTCTGATCAGCAATCTTTCGGAGAAAATTCTGCTCATCGCCCACGCCGATGTCGCTTCCCTGTGGAGCGCGGGAAGAGTGGCCCAGTATCTCGGCGAGAGCGGATCGCGGGACCGTTTTGCTTTAGTGTTGAACCGCTATCGCAAGGTGCCCGGCTTCAATGAAGCGGAGACCGAGGCCGCCATCGGAGCCCCGGTGCTCTGGCGCATTCCCAATCAGTACTTCGCGGTCTCGAGTGCGATTGATCGCGGCGTTCCCCTGATGCAGCAGGGAAACACCGACATTGCCCGCTCCATTGCCGGCCTGGCGGAATACTTGACCAAGGACGATTTAGACGTAAAGCGCACGGCCTGGTCGTTGTTTAAGACGGTGTAGAAATGGCTCTTAGCTCTTGGCTCTTGGCCTTTAGCTAAAAGCCAAGAGCTAATAGCTAATAGCCAAAAGCTGAGACCTAAGACCTGTCACCTGAGACCTGATTTCTTATGGCCAATCTCCAAGCCTTCGAACGCAGCGAGTACCAGCAGGTCAAAGCCGATCTGCACCGCAAGATCCTCGATCGCCTCGACCTGGAAAAACTGGGCCGCACCACCGGAGATTCGGCGCGCGAAGAAGTTCTCATCCTGATCCGCAGTTCCGTGAACAGCGAGGCCGTCCCTCTCAGCTTCGCCGAGCGCGAACAGTTGTCGCGCGAGATCCTCGACGAAATCTTCGGCTTGGGCCCGCTCGAGCCGTTGCTCAAAGATCCCACCATTTCCGACATTCTCGTCAACCGCTTCGACCGCGTCTACGTCGAGCGCGCCGGCAAGCTGGAAATTACCGGGCTTTCGTTCAAAGACAACCAGCACCTGATGCAGATCATTGACCGCATCGTCTCCCGCATCGGGCGCCGCGTCGATGAATCTTCGCCCATGGTCGATGCCCGCCTGCAGGATGGCTCCCGCGTCAACGCCATCATTCCGCCCTTGGCGCTCGACGGCGCCTGCCTCTCCATCCGCCGCTTTGGCCGCGATCCCATCACCGCCCGCAACATGATCGAGAACAAGACCCTGACCGAATCCATGCTCGAAATGCTTTCAGCCATGGTCAAGGGCCGCCTGAACCTGATCATTTCAGGAGGAACCGGCGCCGGTAAAACAACGGTTCTCAATGTCCTCTCCGGATACATCCCGAATTCCGAGCGCATCGTAACCATCGAGGACGCAGCCGAATTGCAGCTCAAGCAGGAACACGTGGTCCGCCTCGAAACCCGCCCTCCCAACATCGAAGGCAAAGGCTCAGTCCGCATGCGCCAGCTCGTCATCAACAGCCTCCGCATGCGTCCCGATCGCATTGTGGTCGGCGAGGTGCGCGGAGAAGAAGCCTTCGACATGCTTCAGGCCATGAATACCGGCCACGAGGGTTCGCTCACCACCGTCCACGCGAACTCGCCCCGCGATGCTCTGGCTCGCGTCGAAAACATGGTTTCCATGGCCAACCTGAACATTCCCGAGCGTGCCATTCGCCACCAGATCGCCAACGCTGTCCATGCCGTAGTCCAGGTTGCGCGCCTCTCCGACGGTTCGCGCAAGGTGATCACCATCTCCGAGGTCACGGGCATGGAAGGAGACATGATTGCTCTGCGTGACGTTTTCGTTTTTGACCGCAGTGGCATCGACGAGAGCGGCAAGGTGCGCGGCGTCTTCCATTCCACCGGCCACCCGCCGCATTTCGCCGAGCGCCTCGCCACCGCCGGTTGCCGCCTCAGTCCCAAGCTCTTCGAGTCCCGGATGGAGGTCTAGGGGATGCAGTTCTTCATCGCCTTCCTGGTATTTGTGGTGGTCACGCTGGCGGTTTTTGCCACCGTGTCTTTGTTCGACCAGCGCAAGGCCCGGGCCCGCGTTCTCCGCGATCGCCTCGCCACCGTTCACGAGCCGGCAGCCGTGCCCTCGCCGGACTTGGCTCTTCTGCGCGACGAAGTGCTCAGCCGCATACCCGCTTTCGACACCTTTCTGCGCCGCTCCGAGCGCGTCTCCCATCTGCAGAAAATGCTGGCCCAGGGCAACGTGGATGCTCGCGCCGGAAACTTCCTGATGCTGTGCGCCGTGTCGGCCGTGGTACTCGCCGCCATCGCCTTCGTCGCCGGCGGCAACATTATGTTCGGCTGGGCCGGCGCTCTGCTCGGGTTTTTTGTTCCCTACGCCTATGCTTCGCACATGCGCACCAAGCGCTTCCAGAAATTCGAGGAGAAATTTCCCGAGGCCATCGACACTCTGGCCCGCGCCGTTCGCGCCGGACACGCCTTTACCACCGCCATCGAGATGATTGCCAACGAAGTCGCCGAGCCCGTCGCCGGAGAATTCCGCCAGCTCTTCGAAGAACAGAAATTCGGCCTTCCCGTACGCGACGCCCTGCTCAACCTCGCCGACCGCATTCCTCTGGTGGACGTGAAATTCTTTGTGACCGCGGTCATGCTGCAACGTGAAACCGGCGGCAATCTGGCCGAGATTCTCGACAACCTTTCCTACGTCATTCGCGAACGCTTTAAGATCCAGCGCCAGGTCCGCGTCCACACCGCCCAGGGACGCCTCACCATGGTCCTGCTCATGGCTCTGCCGCCCACCATTGTGGTGGTCATGCAGTTGCTCAACCCGGGATTCATTCGCCCGCTCTTCACCGATCCGATGGGCCACGCCTTGATCGTAGGCGGCATCACCTTGCAGACACTAGGATATTTTTTCATTCGCAGAATTATCAGGATTCAAGTTTGAGGAATCGGTCGTTAGTCGTTAGTCGTTCGTAGTCATTAGTCAAAAGTCGATTCGCAGGGTTTTGCCAACGACCAACAACTAGCGACCAACGACTGAGCTATAAGGTCTAATTCATGACAATCGCTCTGGCGCTCTCCATTTTCGTTTTTCTGACCATCGTGGTGGTGGTTTTCGCATTTGGAGCGGCCACGGTTGCGCCATCTTCGGTGCTCGGATCACGCCTGCGCGAAATCGGCTGGCAGCGTCCCAAAACCCAGGCAAAACCCGCCATGCGCGAGCGCATGCAGCAGGCTCTCGATCCCTTCAGCCGCGCTTTGCCGGTCTCGCCCGCGGATGTTTCAAAAACCCGCGCCTGGCTCATTCAGGCGGGATATCGCAGCCCGCAACATGTCACCATCTATCGTGGTTTGCGCGTCCTGTTCGCCGCCCTTGGCTTTTTATCGGTTTTTCTGTTTACCGGATTCAATTCGCCCCTGCTGCTTGTCGGCATGGCCGCCTTTGGCTTTTTCCTTCCACGATTCATGCTGAAAAAGAAGCTGGAGGAACGCCAGCGCCGCATTCGCCTCGGCCTTCCCGATGGACTGGATTTGACCGTCATCTGCGTGGAAGCGGGCCTGTCTCTCGATCAGGCCATGATGCGAGTGGGCCAAGACCTGAGCACCGCGCACCCCGAACTGAGCGCTGAATTCCACCTCTTCGATCTCGAAACTCGCGCCGGAAAACCCCGCGTCGAAGCGCTCCGCAATCTGGCCGACCGCACCGGGGTCGATGACATTCGCTCGTTGGTTTCAACCCTGATTCAGACCGACCGCTTCGGAACCAGTGTTGCCCAGGCCTTGCGCGTGCATTCCGATTCCCTGCGCACCGAGCGCCGCCAGCGCGCCGAGGAACAAGCCGCCAAGACCACCGTCAAGATGATCATTCCCCTGGTCCTGTTCGTAATGCCCTCCCTGATTTTCGTCACTGTAGGGCCAGCCGTAATTCAGTTGCTGCACATCTTCGCCCCCGTGGTGAAACGGTGAATCTGTAAACCGCCAGCTGTGAAATGGGGATTCGTATCAGGGCATCGCTTGAACGATGCCGCAAGTCCGTGGGATTCGTATCAGGGCATCGCTTGAACGATGCCGCAAGTCTCGGAAATCAGATGCCCCTTTAGGGGCTGCTGGACGAGTTAACGGCGCAAATTTAGCGCGAATGAGGAGTGTTCATGCCCCCGCGCGGCCCCAAGGGATACGCGTTCAACCGCACCCGCACCACCTATCTCGCGACCAATCTCCTGATCGCCAGCACCCACTGGTCGCGCTTTCGCGGCCTCATGGCCACCGACTCCTCCCGCTTCAATCGCGGCCAGGGATTGTGGATTAACCCCTCCCACGGCATCCACACCTTCGCCATGCGCTTCCCCATCGACGCCGTGTACCTTAACCGCGACCGGATAGTCATCCACATAGAAGAGGGCCTGAAGCCCTGGCGCCTGGCCGCCGTTCGCATCCAAGCCGCGTCCGTACTCGAGCTTCCGGCAGGCACGATCCGCGAGTCCCAGACCGCGCCAGGCGACCAGGTCGATATCTCCTTCGAAGAACGCCCGATTCACACCCAAGCGGCTTGACTGGGTAGCTGCGAAGCAGCGCAAGAATGCAGCCCACGGCGTGAGCCGTGGGTGAAAGCGAAAGGCCGTCCAGCCCCAACGGGGCGACAGAACAGTCCTCACAGTCACCCTTTCGAACCGGGTACTCCACTGCCCAGCCCCGGAGAGCCTGCCCTGAGCGAAGTCGAAGGGGGCGTCCAAACTTAGCCCCGCGCTTCAGCGCCGGGTAGCGCCCCATGCTGACCCAAGTCCCGTAGGAGTCCGTGGCATAGCTTAAGGTCGATCGAAAAACTGGGCCATACGATGCATCAGCCGCGAAGCGGCGCAACAGGAAAGCCCGGCACGTCAGTGCCGGGTAGCCGGAAGTGAAACCGATCGAGTCCCGCAAGGGACGGCACCCGGGCCATGCCACAGACTCCCTAGGGACAACCGAAACGCGGACGCCCCACCCCGGACGGCGCGCACCACCGAATGGTGATGAAGAATCGGTTTTGTTCTTGCTTTTGGGTGGCGCAGCGGCTCACCGCTGCGATAAGGAGCTGCCCCCTCCACGAACGGGAAGGGCACGGCTTTAGCCGTGCCGTAACGACCATCCCCACCATCGGCTTTAGCCGCCGAGGCGAACCGCCGCCGCGCACCCCCGTTGTTTCGGCCAACGTCGAAAGACACACCGGCGTTATACTTCCGCGTTAATGTGGGCTACCCGCCCTGCTCGCGAAGCTTCGCTCCCACGAGTACTCAAACTCAGGAAGTGCGAGTCCCACCGCTGAGCAAACCGCTGACAGGCCCTACCTGCTGTCTTTCCTGCCTGATAAGCTTGACAGCGCCTTGCTAACTTCATCGTAATGCTTCTCGACGAACGCGAGATTCTCCAGGCTTACGACCTTCAGCAGGTCCGGTGGGTATTCCTTGTACGTGCCCGCCTTCTTGAAGTTTACGGCCATGTCAGTCTGGACCAGCGTGATCGTTCCGACCACGTACTCGCGCGGCGTCAGGCCATTCTGGTTGAGGGTGGCCATCACGTCGGGATATTTCTGGAATCGTTGCGTGACCTGATCAAGCGTCTCGCCTGAGTTGTACAACTCTGGATGGTGCGCCCCCAACTCGCTCAGCCCACTGGTCGCGCTTCCCAACTTCTGAACCTTGTCCATGGTCAGCACGTAGTTATAGAGTTCTTTCTGGTCCGTGTTGCCCTGCATCTTTCTTGACTGCCCAGCGGCGGCCGCGACGGAAAGCATCGCGACCGGAACCACGATCAACTTGAAACATTTCAGAGAAAACATCCGTCCCTGTTTCCGAGCCATCCATTGACCTTGGGCTGGCGGGTGTGGCCACATTACCTGGGAAGTATAACGGGGTTGGCCTTTGAAACGTCGACCTAAATAACTGGGGATGCGCCACTTCTCGCGCTTCTCGAGAAGTGGCCTGCCGCGAGCGTCCTCAGTTCCGCAATCTGACCCTTACTTTTTCCATCACATCCTCCAACCGCTGAGGCGAGGCTGCGGCGCGGAAGATGCTTGACTCCCCTGTTAAAATAGATTCACAGCAAACAAGCATTTGCCTCAGCACCACCTGCTCCTTGACAACGGAATCCAAGCTGTAATCGGTCATTGTTTCAGTGGCCCACCTCTGCGACCCGTTGATCGGGCGTCCAGCGAATAACTCCATTTCTTTCAATATTTTGAAAGCGAGCAGCCATCTCGCACGGAAAGACTCCTGCTAAGTGATTGATTTCCGGTGGCGGACGCCAGTGAGGACGCATCTAATTGACCGGAAGCAAACCTAACTCCTTATTCCGGAATACTTTACCTATAAGTCCTTATTCCCCAAAGACCTGGCGGGAATTTTCCCATAAGTCAATGATTTCAAAAGACCGGGGGAGGGGGGGGTAGGGGTACCAAATAGTAAACACTTCGCTTCGAACTCTCCCAGGAATCGAAAAAAACACCCAGGAAAATCAGAGCCCCTTCTGGCAAACTACACTAATACGAATCCCCCAGAAATAAACGCATCCAAAACGTAGTCAGGAATAATGTCCGAAGTCGCCACCATTCCCGAAGTCGACACTCAGTGGCCCGAACCGCCGCGCCTGCTAGTGGAATGGTCGTCGCGCTGGGAAGAGTTCAAGACCGCGTTCGGTCCAGCGCTCGCCCGCCCTCCGAAGCGCCTCGCCGGAGAAGCGCCTGTTGGCATGTTCCCGTATCGCGGCATGCTCGCCAGTTGCCTGCTTGAGTGCCTTCTGCTGATCGCGGTCATCGTGCTCCCCGAGCGCTTTGAGAGCCTTCAGATTCCACCCGCTCCCACGCGCCTGCACTGGGACGTAATCTACTACTCCGGAGACGAACTGCCGCAAACTCAGGATCGAGGCGGCGCGCAAGCCGGCAAGTCAGGACGCGCCGGAGGTCAGCAAGCCCACCATCGCACGCAAACCATCCGCGTAGCGCGCGGCGACAAGCCCAGCGAGAAAGTTGTAGACGCTCCCAGGATTAATCTGCCGCATTCCGATTCCGCGGTCGCTAATCTGCTCGCCTTCAAAGCGAATCCCGGACCACCGCCCGCCGAAGGCCTGCGTTCCACTCTCACCGCGCCAACCTTACCAACAATGGCCGTGGTGCAACCCGCGCCGGAACTGAATTCATCGGCCAGCCGGAATCCAAACGCTCTGACCGCCAACGTCGTCCCGCCCGCGCCCGATGTATCTCGCGCCAGCACGCGCACCTCTCCAACGTTGAGCACGCCAATCGTTCCGCCCGCGCCGAATGTCCCGCGAGACAGAATGCAAACCGCAAATCCGCTGGCGCAAACGGTCATCGCGCCGCCTCCGCGAGACGAGCAGCGCGACCTGGCCAGTTCCCGCGTGCCGACGACACAAACCGTAGATGTCGTTGCGCCCCCGGTCTCAGCGCCCCAGCGCGATATGTCGTCCACGTCCAAGATGTCGTTGCCAGCGCCCACAGTGATTGCGCCACCGCCATCGCAAGTCAGCCGCGATCTCAACAGTTGGGGAAGCTCTAACACAGGCGACGTGCGAGCGAAGCCCGTTCCTCCGCCGCCAACCGCGTCCGGAGGAGGTTCACTAGCAAGGTCGGGAGCATCCCCGATTACGCCGCAGGTAGTACCGCCTCCAGCCAGCATCAGCGGCGCAGGCTCCCAGAGAGCAAACGGTTCCGGTCAGTCCGCGGATTCGCTTTTGGGCACAGCCAACGTAGTACCACCTCCACCAGGCTTGGGCGGAGGCAAAGCCCTTTCGGGCAGCGGACGCGGCAACAAGGGAGCAGGAGCTGGAGGTCCGCTCGACCTCGGTTCTTCCGTAGCTCCACCAAGTAACGTCGGAGGAAGCCCCGGAGCAAACGGAGTGGTAATGTCGAGCCAGCCGGGAACCAAAGCTGGACTCCCGAATTCAGCTGGCGGAGCGCTCGCCATGTCGCCCAGCGGCACGGCCAAAAGCGGCCTCGGTGGCAGCGGCGGCGGAGCAGGCATCGGCAAAGGCAACGGCTCCGGCAGCGGGTTACAAGGAGAAGGTTCCGGAGCAGGCAAAGAAGGCACAGGCCGAGGCTCCGATCCCAACGCACGCGGAGGAATTTCCCCATATCCAGGCCCCGGAGGCTCGGGAAGCGGCGTGAGCGGAGCGCCCGCCGTTCCCGGCGTTTCCGTGCAGGGAGGCACAACGACCATCAATCTGCCCAGTTTCGGATCTCCGGGCGACGCGTCAGGAACGGGTCCAGGCCGCTCTTCCACGAAATCACGCGGAGGACCAAGCTACACGGTAAAGGCTACGTCAAGTTCCGGCGGTGTCTTCAATCGTTACGGTCAGTTGAAGGGCGATAACTACTCCATCTACATCGAAACCTCGCTCGGAACGGCCGTGATGCAATATGCCGATGCCGCCTCCGTCGCGCACCCTTACCGCGAAGACCTCACCGCTCCTGAGCCCATGCGCATAGACCTGCCTCCGGGACTGCGCACGACTCACGTGGTATTCGCCTGCATCCTCGACCGTTCCGGAGCTCTGAAAGACTTGAAGGTGCTCGAGCCCGGCGCCGCCGAAACCACCTCCAAGATTCTAGTAGCTCTGCATAGCTGGAAATTCCGTCCGGCATTTCGAGGAAATGAGCCGGTCGAAGTCAATGCGATCTTGGGGTTTGGAGTGGATACGCGGTAGAGAACAATCGTTCGACCGCAGAGATTGCGGAGGACGCAGAGCAAGCATCAGGAAGTTGGATTCGTATCAGGGCATCGCTTTAGCGATGCCGAAAGTCCTACCGGACCAAATGCCCCTTTAGGGGCTTGGCAGCGACAAATTCAGTATCCCTTTAGCTTGTCCACAACCGCCCACAATGTCTTCCCGTTCAGATAACGCTGCAAATTTTCCGAGAACAGCGCGTAATGACGCTCCCATAGCTTGTCAGTCAGCGCCGCCGTGTGCGGAGTAATCAGCAGATTGGGCACGTCCCACAGCGGAGAATCGGCAGCCAGCGGCTCTTTCGGAAAAACATCGAGCGCCGCGCCGCCAATTTTCTTTTCCCGTAGAGCAGCCGCGAGCTCGGCTTCGTCCACGAGTTGGCCGCGACCGACGTTGATCAAGCACGCATCGGGTTTCATGAGCGCCAAGCGCTCGGCGTTCGCAATTGCCTTGGTGCTGGCTGTAACCGGTGCTGCCAGCACGATGTAATCGGCCTGCCGGAAGACTTCGTCGATCTGCGCCGGCCCGAACACGGCGTCCGCGCTTTCACTTCCCTTCTCCGCATGCTCGCGCACCGCGATCACCCGCATGCCCAGAGCTTTCGCGCTCTTCACCACTGGCCGCCCGATGCTGCCAAGGCCCACCATGCCGACGGTTGCGCCGGCAACTTCCCGGATGCGCGGCGGTTCGTCCCACAAGATTTGCTGTCCCCAAATGTGCTTCTCCTGCAGGCGCACCGAGCCCGCGATTTTCTTGGCCAGCGCAAAGATGAGCGCGACGACGTGTTCCGCCACCACAGGCCCATGCACTTCGCGCGCGTTGGTGAGAACAATCTCGCTGTTGACGAGTTCCGGAAAGATCAACTGATGAACCGCCGCCGCCGGAGAGTGAATCCAGCGCAGCTTCTTCGCCGCTGCGATCTGCTCTGGACGGATCGACCAGGCGACCAGGATTTCAGCATCGACGATTTCTTCATCCATGCCCTTGTAGTCCGGAAGGTGAACGACCTCGATTTGCGGGAACTCGCTCCGCAAGCGCTCGGCAAACCAGAATGGAGCGTTCCACTGGTCAAAAGGATGGCGAACGCAAATCAGAAGCTTGCGGATCGGGCGATCGGGTGAACGGGTCATCGGGTGATCTGAAGATTCTTGACCCGCAGGTCGGCGCCCGTCATCTCTTTCGGTTCGGTGATCCCCAGCATGCCAAGTATCGTGGGCGAAATATCGCGCAGCGACCCATTGGGCTTAAGCGTGAATTGCTTCGCATCCTCTGCCATCACGATAAACGGCACCGGGTTCGTCGTGTGCGCGGTATGCGGACCGCCGGTCGCAGGGTCAATCATCATTTCAGCATTACCGTGGTCGGCGGTAATTAGCATGGCTCCACCTTTAGCGCGCACCGCTTTCTCGATCTCGCCCAGGCAGGCAT
>Ga0074044_10001013_pt1 | contig 25782 bp, 17 predicted proteins | sample BogForMeECP23OM1_FD_94443 | JGI IMG/M metagenome (GOLD analysis project Ga0074044, IMG submission 94443) | Bog forest soil microbial communities from Calvert Island, British Columbia, Canada - Bog Forest MetaG ECP23OM1 | ecosystem: Environmental > Terrestrial > Soil > Wetlands ... | reverse complement strand
TGCGGCACGGCGAACAATATGCTAGCCGCAGCCGGCGGCTGGGCCGCAACCGACACTGCATCAACGTGCACCGTGCTCCGCGCTGCTGACGCCCCGCCATTCTTCTTGGGCGGCGGCGGCTGTGCGGCCAGTGGATCCACGTTCTCCAACTCAAACTGCGCAGTCGCGCTCCCCGCAGTCACCGTGATAAACGCATCGCATGGGCCGAGGCTTCCAACGGTCGGCACGATCGAGGCGAGTCCGTCCTGCCCGGTGACTACTTGCGTTTGCGATGTCCCGAGAATGACTGGCATGCCGTCGTGGCCCGCGAAGTCACCGCCCGCCGGTGGCCCTCCGCCCGGCCCCTGCGGATTCCGTTCGAGCGTGGTCAAGAACGTGACGTTCACCCCCATCACAGGATTGTCGGCCGCTGAGCCGTCCGTCACTCGCATCACCAGCGGCTGGAAGGTCTGGCCGTTGGGCACAACTTGAACGGTTCCGCTGACCGCTTCCAGCTTCCACGCGGAAGGTGGTACGGCGAACAGCGTAAAAGTCTGACAGGGGCTATTGGCAGGGGAAACGCAAGCGCTAACCTGCACGGTGGCGCTGAGGCTTGTGACTTGCGCGGTCACGCTAGCCAGTCCGGAGCTATTGGTGGTCGCGGTAGCCGAAGAGAGCGAAGCGGTGCCATTCGTGACTGTGAATTTGATAGCTATGTTCGATTGCGGTGTTCCCAAGTCGAGCGCTTCGACTGTGAGTGGGACACCGAGCGTCGCCCCCTTCGCGATCCAGAACGTGGGCGCGATGGCGGCCAAGTCGAGAGTGGTTTCGGTTCCGACCAGCGTCGTCTGCTGCGTCTGAGCGGGCGAGTAGGAGGCCGGCGCCAACTCTGCCGTGATGGTGCCCGGGCCTGTGGCCGTCGGAGTCACCCAGGTGGAGGCTTCTCCCGCCGTATCGGTCAGAACAATACAAGAAGGCGCTCCGCCGCAGGTCGAAAATTCGATGCCGTTGGTCGAACTCCACACAATGGTTGCGCCGTTCACTGGCGCCACTCCGTCGGAGGCGGTTGCGCGCACCCGGATCTGATTTGGCGCTTGCGCTCCTACGGGTGTTGGTGGCTCGGTGCCTTGCAACAACCGAAGCAGATCGGTGGCAGCCGCGCCGTAGGTCAGCGCGCCAATCATTTGCGAGAACGATCCGCTCACCGGATTTGTGACCTGAATCGTGGCGAGTCCATCCTGCGCGGCCGATGGCATCGCCACTTGCATGGCGGTTGCCGATTCGGTCAACACTGTGCCGTTACCGCTGCCGGCGCTTACCTGCATGCCCGACTGGAAGCCAATTCCCTCGAGCGTAGTGACTCCGCCGGCCATGCTCAGGCGCGCAGGCGTGACCGTGTCCGAATAGAGCACGTTTGCCTGATAGAAGTAGTCGGGACGCCCATCGCCGCGATAATCGGCGATGCCAACGCGATAGCCTTCTGAGGAGCCGAACTGGGCGTCGAGGCGCGTCATGCCAAACGTCATGGAGTTGAATGAAAAAGGCGTGGCCGCGGGCGCCGGATTGCCGCTCTGGTCGCTCAGTTCCCAAATTCCGATGACCGGCAGCAATTTCGATTCGGTGGGGTTGCCCGATTCGTCGAAGGCCGTCACCGCGACCGAGGCCGTGCGGTTGGCCTGGGCGGTGAACTCGAAGAAATCGGCCGAACCATAGCCCGAGATCCACGAACCCCACCCGCCGCCTTGCGGTAAGGACGCGGGATTTCGATATGTCGAACCGCTGCCGGGATGGGTTTGGGCTATCTCGCTGCCCAGCATGAGGATGTCGCGCTCAGAATTAGTGCCGCTGGCGACTGTGACAACTACTGGGGCAAACGATCCCGATGGCTCGACCTGTAAGGGCGCATACGGCCCCACGCCCGTCGACCAGTTCGGATCGAGCGCCTCCACGCTTAGTTGGTACTCGACATAGGTCTGGCCGGTGGGAATCGCTAGCTCGCCCAGGTTGTAGATTCCTTCAACGGTCGTGGCGGTTGAGCCAAAGCGATCAAAGCGAAGCCCGTTTGCGCCCACATATCCGGTGATGATGTTGCCGGCGTTGCCGACAAAGGCATATCCCGAGACCGAACTCACCACATATTCCCGCGAGGGTTGGCCGTTGACCATCATGCGCGCCACGACGTTGACGCCCTGCATCATTTGCGTGGCGTTGCCAGAGCCGTCGGTGAAATACACACCTCCCCAGAGGGCGCCCATTGGCTGCGGATTCCCTCCAGACGCGGGATACAACGCCGCCAGCGCCGTGATGTCGTCAAGCTTGGGCGCGGCCACATTGATTCCGGCATTGCCTCCATAGCAGATGGTGATGGGCACGCAGCTGATGGGGTCGGCAAAATGCATCACCGGAAAACCCTGGAAATCGTCCGCGGTTGGAGGCGGGTCGTTCGTCAGCACGTTGATGTTCGCCTGCGACCATCCCAGCCCAAAGGTGCGCGCCAGCACGCGCACTAGGCGGTATTGGACGTCGGGCAGCTGCGCGCTTGTGGAAGCGCAGACTCCGTTGATGACGGCAAGAGCATGGACGATGTTGCCGCTCACGGCAAAATTGTCGGGTCCGCCAGAAACGGCGTTGGTGAAACAATCGCCGACATCGCCTGCACCCTGACCGAGAAGCGCGTCGGTAACGGTACCGTCGTAGTCGTAGACAATGCCGAGCGGCGTTGAAGTCGCGGACGGCGTGATGTCGGTGGGCGCCGTGATTACCCTATCGGTCACCTGGATGTTGCTGCCGGTCACATCCTCGGCGAGATGGCCTGCCTGCGTTACGGTGAGGCCGACGCCGGGCGCACTTGTCCACGGCGTAATCGCAGTGGCGACAAGCGCATCCGCCTGCGCGTTGGTGAGGATCGCACTAAGGTCGCCCTGATCCGTGTAGTACTGCACCGACGCGTTCGCCCACACGATCGGCTGGCCCGCGACGTCGGGATCGAATCCGGAGCCGGCGATAAAAGCTGGCCCTCCGGCGCGGAGAGCGACAGGAGTGAGGATAACGAGCAGGGCGGTCAGGATGCGAGTTCGCATGGCTCACTCCCCTCGCGCCGAACGTATCGCCCGCTCCAGTTGGTCCAGCGTTACTGGCGAGCGCGTTACGCGGGTGCCACTGGCGGAGTCATGAACCGGCCGCGAACTTGAGCGCACTGCATCTTGCATGCTGGCTGGAACATCTGGCCGATGCTCGACGACGTTCCGGCCCGTCGTATCCAGCCGAACCTGCCCCTGTGTTCCGCCGACGGGGCTGGTCAGGCCCAGGCGACTAAGCGGATATAAGAAGAGGAGGACGTGTTCGCCTCGGCGCATCGGTGAATAGAGCGACCATGCGCCCGTCCACTCGTGAATCGTCAATACCTGGCCGGACTGGACGCCAGCAATCGCGCGGTCCACGCGAAAGCGCAGGGCGATGGATGGGACGCGGTCCGTTCTCGCCGTTTGGATTCTGTCGCTTAGCACACTGCCGGCAAACACCATCCCGGCCCGCTGCGAAAGATGTTTCCATTGCGGGCCTAAGACGCGCTTGGCGGCGGCCTGGTCAGATTCACAGGCAGCCGCCGTGCTCAATGCGCAAAGCGCAGCGAGAACCAAGGCGGCAAGAAATGCGGGTCGCCTGTTACGCATCGCAAAGTCTCTTTCCGGAGGGGAACGGACCGTGGATGGTTCCTGGGAGTAAGGTCAGCGTAGCGCGTCGGCACCGGCGAGGCTATGCGCTGGGTCACGGAGGAATTGTGACGAATCGCGGTCCCGGTTGCGCCCCCTCAAGCTAGCTCGCAGGACGGCAGAGATTCGGAATCCCAATTGCCGCGACGCAACAGAAGAAAGAGGGCCCTTGACGGCTTTCCAGGAAAGCACTATATTCTAGCCATGCTGCATTGCAGCATAGGAGGCTGTTTATGAGAACCCACACCAAGCCCCACGACGAGCGCTCGCCTCTGTCCCTTCTGACCGAGCTGGCCGTCGAGGGAACTTCGAGCCTCGTCGAAGCGCAGCGGACTCTTCTTAACCTGGCAAAGCAGGAGAACGACATCGTCCTCAACGGAGTAAAAGAGCGGATTGGCGGCTTTATGCCGGCAATCGCGATGACAGATCTTGTGCAACGCAGTCTCGATACGCTTATCGGGTTGCAGCAAGAGCTATTGACCACCACCAACAAACAGGCGCTCGAGTTGCTGGAGTCGAAAAAGGGTGGAAAGAGTGAGCGCACGGCCCAGTTGGTCGAGTTTGCGCGCGAGGGAGTGGAAACGTTCACGCGCGCGCAGAAAAAATTCCTCGACGTAGTGGCCCAGGAAACCGCAAAGGCAATGCGGGGCAAGCCGGAGCACAACGGCAAGCCCGCGAAAAAGACCGAGCTGACGCAACTGGCGCGCGAAGCAGGAAACGCCTTTGTCGAGGCGCAGAAAAGAATGCTCGACGTCATGGGCCAGCAGATGAACGTCAACCTGGACGTGGCCAGTCGATCGCTGGAGATGATGTCGCCTTCTCGCCTGCTACCGATGGCGAACCTCACCAGCGAAGGCGTGAGGAACTTTGTCGACAGGGAGACTGCTCTGATCGGATCGATCGTCAAGCCAGGCAAGAAGATCGTCGCCCATGCCAAGCCCAGCCGGCCGCATGCGACTCGGCGCCATAAGGCCGTACCGGCGTAGACTGCGGAGCTCATAGTCGCGAGAGATGAACGTAGCGACGCGGTCGCGGCAGTTTGCTTTCAGAGTGATCGCGCCCGGCGTTCAAGCGACGGCAGGCGATGCCTTCGACCGCGGTTTCAGAAAGCGGTTCAGCATCGCCTGCTCCCACTGCACCCACAGGCGGCTGGTGTAGAGCAATGCGCTGCACTGCAGCATAAGCCAGTCCCGCGTCCGAAGCGGCGAACGGAATGCGGCGCGATTGCCCAGCCACCGTCGCGCGACACGCCGCGCGATGGCGAGGCCCATGCCGGTATCGGGTCCAACGATGTCGGCAAGTATTCCTTCCAGCGTAAACATCACCTTCGACAACATGATTAGCGAAGCGGGAAACCTGACACCCTTCATCGCGACCCGCTCCAGCAGGCGCATGGCGTCGGCCGCGCTGGGCAGATTTGATGGTGGTATCTCGCCCAAGAATTCAGCCACTGTCCGCCGAATCATCCGGCCGCGAGGCGAAGTCACCCCGATGCGATGCTGACTGAGTGCAACGATCTCGGCGCTCGTACCCACGGGATCGCGCAAGCTGACCATCAGAAACAGGAGCGCGAGGTGCCGGCGCTCCTCCCGGCCCAACCGTTCCCGCAGCGCCCAGTCGAGGATCACCAGTTCGCCCGTGCGGTTGTTATAAAGCAAGTTGCCCGCGTGGGGATCGCCGTGAAAGACCGCATCTTGCGTCACCGCAAACAGAGGCACAGCAACCAGTGCTTCAATAAGTTGCTCGGCCACTTTTCGGCGGCGCGCGGCAGGCAAGCGCGCGGCCGCGCTCGTCACCTTAATCCCGCGCTCCTCGGTAAGCGCCGTGATTGCCGGTGCGCACAAAGGCTCGATCAGCCGCGGTACGCGGACACCACGCATCGACCGATACAGAGTCCCAGCTTCGATCAGCGTCTTCTGTTCGCGAACGAAGTTGACCTCGTGCCGGAGCAGGCGCCGCACTTTATGGAAAGTGTCGGGGATAAGATGAGCGGGAAATCCGTACCGGTGGTGCCGGTCTCCAAAGTATTGGGCCAGTCCCTGGAGATAGTCCATGTCTTCGGCGAAGTACTCGGAGATATGCGGCTTCAGCACTTTGAAAACTCCGCGCTGACGCCGCCGGGTTTCCGGATTTCGCCAACTGAAGCGCACGACCGCGCTGACGCTCGCTTCCGAGAGTATGGCCGGTGCTATCTTGACGGCGTAGGTCTCGATCTTCTTCCCTAACTCCCGCTCGATGATGGCGTGTATGTCCTCCGGCTTGACGTCGCGAATCCCATTTTCCAATCGAGCGAGCGCCTTGCGCAGAGCCGGGTGAAGATGCTGGTTGCGCGCGATGACCTGGCCCAGCTTCTGCAAGCCCGGTACCTTTGCGATGAGGCGCAGCAGCCGCACCTCGGCTGGCGTGTCAGCGGGAAGTTCGATCTGCTCCAGTAGTTTTGGGGCGAGGCGCGCCGGTGAAAGTCGAGCGACGACGAACATCATGGCGTCCCGCACCGGCGGACGCCACTGGACATAAGCTTCGGGAACGAGACCCTCGACTGGAACGACTTCGTCCACGATCCAGCGCGCCATGGCGTCGCGCAGCGATTCCCCAACCGGGCTTCGCAGCCCTGCTTCGATGGCAGCAACCTTCTCGGCCGCCGTGGCGCCCTGAGGCAGAAAATTCTCGAGCGCAGTGTGCAGCTGTTCGGGCGCGAGCTGGCCAAAGCCCGCGGCGATGGCGGACGCATCCAGCATATAAGGTGAGTCTCAGCCTTTACACTATAGTCCCCAGCGTACGAGATGCGCAGTAACCGGCATCACGGCACGGATTGAAGCTCTATGAGACAGTTTCGGGTCAGGCACGTGTGGTGCGTTCTTGTGTTGTAGGGAGTGCAAAGGCGTTGACTACTCGGTTGGCGACACTGAACGAAACATTTTCCTCACTGTCGGTCCGGCGCCGCTATGAAGTCTGGTTTCTCCGCCTGGGACTGGCCGACGGCAGCGGGGCGTGGTGGTTTCGCTACTTGTTGATGAATCCTGGGCGCGGCGGCTGCGCCGGGAACCCGCAAGGCATGCCCGTTCAGGTGTGGGCGACGTGGTTCCCAGCGGGCGGCAAGCCGCTGAGCTTGATTCAGGGATTTCTGCTGCAGGGACTGGATATCAGCCGCCGAGGTCAGGCTCCGTTTCACTTTCGAATTGGCGGCAACCAAATCGAGGAAGATTCCTGCCGAGGGGCCTTGGCAGTCGATGGCCACGCAGTGTCGTGGAATCTCCGCTACCGTTCCACATTTCGCGTGACTTTGAGCAATAAGGGCTGGATTGGCTTCTCGCGAACGCCGCATTCCGACGCGGTTTTTTCCGGCGAGATCACGCTCGACGGCCGCACCTTTGCCGGAAACGCTCTCGGGCTCGGCGTGCAGGGACACAACTGCGGATTCCGCCATCGCAACTTCTGGACCTGGACGCACGCATATTTTCCCCGCGCCGGTCGCCCGGCAACCACGCTCGAAGCTTTGGTCTACGAGATGCCATTCGGACTGGCGTTTCGCAAAGCCGTGCTCTGGCACGATGGGCAGCAGCATATTTTTCGCGATTTGCGGGAAACTGGCATCCGCGAAAACATGCAGTGGAATTTCTGTTGTGCTGCACGCAACCGATTCCGGCTCGAGGCTGCAATCGATGGACGCGGTCCGAGCCTGCATCGCCTTCCTTATCTAAAGACAGATTGCTCGGGCAGCTTCGAGGTGGCAAATAACAGCCTGGCATCGGCGTTGCTTGTTATAAGAAGTCCCGCCGCAACCGCGGAAACGCTGGAAACGCCTACCGGCGCGGTCCTCGAGAGGGTGGGCTAAGCTATTCGTGCGAGTGCGCACGGGCCAACCGCTCGGCGACGACCGCGTATACCGTCGGGTTGAATGCCATCCCGATATGCGTGCCGGCGACTTCCACATCCACTTCAGGGTTCATGGTCAAACAATGGCGCCAGTCCACGACGCCGTCGTGCCGCGTATAAATCGCGGTCTCGACCATTGAAGCTGGAACCTTGCGCCGCAGCGAATTCAGAAAATTGCAAGTGCACCGTCCGGTATAGCAATCGGGCAACACTCTGCGGCCGTGCTCCGCGAGAATCCGAAGGCGAACAGCTTCCACGGCGTTAGAAACAGCGCGATTGGCAACCGTGCCGCGAATCGGCGAAGCCAGAGTAATCACGGATGCGACATCCCGCGGCCGTTGGCCCGCTACCGAGCGTGCGATCACTCCTCCGAGACTATGGCCGATCAAATGAATCTTGCGGCCAGTCTCAGCCCGTGCTTTGTCGATAGTACGGTTCAGATGCCGCTGGATGAGCAGGTTCGGACATTCCGCATTCACACCGATCCCGGAAAAATATGGCTGGTATCCGATGCGGCGCAGCCAGGCGTGAAGCTCCGTCAGGTAGAGATCGGTGCCGAGAAAACCGGGGATGACGACGACCCCGGAGCCGTCTCCGCGCGGCACGCCCAAACCATAGTAGACAGGTGTCGCATGCAGAATGAGGATCTCCGCTCCCAGCAGAGCCTCGGTCCACAGGGAGGTGTTGGCTTCCGGCAGAAAGCGAGGAGTAGCCGGCTTGCGCCGGCTGACCGTCGAAGAACGTTTTGTCGCTCTCTTCTGTTTGCGCTGCAAGTTTGTCCCGCTTGCTTAATCCGGGCGTCGCCGCGGCAGGGCGAATGCGTGCTGCGGGATTATACCGCTCTGCTCTTCATAGCCCAAACTCATTAAATAGGGGAGATCTGAACTTGCTACAGCCGCGGAGCGGCGCAAGAATTCAGCCCACGGCGCAAGCCATGGGTCAGAACCGGTTTCCGAAGCCTAGCCCCCGAAGGGGCGAAAGAAAGCACAGCAACCTTTGTATCGCGCTAGGCTGGAGCCGGTCGTTGGTTGCGTAGGAATGTGAGACTCAGTGCTTCTTGCGAGCAGCACGTTTAGGTTTCCCGCGCCCCGAAGCCTCCAGCCGCGCCTCCAGCTCTGCCACCCGCCTGCGCAAAGCATCGACTTCGGGCTCTGCGGAAGCATGCCCAGACGACGGAACCGCCGAGCCCAAGATCCTCTTCATCACGTCCACCGGAGACAGGATCGCGGACTGAACTTCGCTCAACCGGTTCTGCACCGCATCTTGTACCTTCTCATAGGTGTCAAACGCGGATTTCAGATACCACATCAGAAATTCCTGCCGCACCTCGTCGGAGGCGATGATCAGTTGCCGCAGCAGTTCGAGCGGCAGTCCGGTCGGCTTATCCTTCGCATCTTCGGTGATGATTTGCGTCATGGTGACGCGGGTCAGGTCCCGGCCGGTTTTCGCGTCGACCACGCGGACTTCCTGTCCGTCGCGAACCAGCGCCGCCAGATCGTCGAGGTTCACGTAGCGGCTGCCGCCGGTGTCGTACAAGCGCCGATTCCCATATTTCTTAATGACGATTACGGAAGGCTTCATCGGTCCCTGCCCATGTTGCCGTGCACAAGCGAGCAAGAATATCTTGACACAAGTCCCTTGGCGTCGTATAGTTTAGCCTATGCTGCAATGCAGCAATTGGAGGTATTGATATGGCAGCGGTAACCAAGCAAGAATCTACCCACCCGAACCAGCCCTCGGTGTTTTCTCTTCTCTCGGGTTGGGCGCAGCAGGGCGCTCAGACCTTCTTCGCCACGCAGCGGATCCTCCTCGATCTCGCCATGCGGCAAAATGCCAACGTCATGCACGTCCTGCGCGAGCAGCTATCGGATCCAAATCGTTCTCCTACTACCATTCTCAGCGAAATGGCCGGCGAGGGCATGGAGAACTTCCTCGAAGGGCAAAAAGTGCTGCTCGATCTCGGCAAGCAGCAAAACGAAATTCTGACGACCGGTGTCAAGGAACGGATCGGCGAATGCCCGCGGCGCCATGCCGCGATCGATCTGCTGCGGCGCAGCGTGGACACATTCATCGATATGCAGCAGGAGTTCCTCAAGATCGCCGGCAAACAGAAACACCTCTGGATGGAAGCGGCCAAGGCTCGCAAGGCCTACCAGCCTGAGCACGCGGTGGACCTGGCCCGCGAAGGGATGGAGAACTTCGTCAAAGCGCAGAAGCGGTTCCTCGACGTTGTCGCCGAGGAGACTTCCAACGCCATGAGCGGCAAAGCGAACGGCGTCAAAAAAGGAAAGAAGACCGAGTTGTCCGAAGTTGCGCGCAAGGCCACAGAGTCTTTCATCGATGCGCAAAAGAAGCTCGTCGATGTAGCTGGGCAACAAATGAACGCCTATGTGAAAACTGCGGGCAAGACCATCGATCTGATGCAGCCGCTGCCATTCGTCCCCCTGGGCGAACTGGCACGGGAAGGAGTAAAGAGCTACGTCGATGCGCAAAGGGCATTGGTGGACGCCGTCATCAGGCAGGGAAATGGGCACGCGCACGCGGGCAAGGCAGAGCACCATGCCAAGCGTCCCGCTCGCGCAACCAAGAGGGGCCCTGCAGTAGCCGCGACTGCCTGATGCACAAGCGGTGACGCAAGCAGCGGGACGGTCGTCTTCGGGCGAATGCTATTTCGATCGTTGTTTTTCGATTCGAATCGGCTTTCGCCCGAGGGCTTTTTCTTGTGCGTTCCCTCTTGCGGGGAAGCCACGAACCCTAGCTAAGCGCGAGGCTGTTCCACTCAGACAAACCGGTCCGAGTTGCGGCCTCCATTCGCGCTTCCGTTCGCAGGCAGCACGTTGGCCTTGGCTCCATTGGCAGTGATGCGCTCGCCTTCTTTGTCCCCGGCGGATTCGAGAAAATCTTCGATCTCATCGATCCGCTCGTCGGCATCGTGATAGCCAATCTCAACCAGCTCACGCGTGTAATTTGAGGTAAAGAGCAGGTAACTCATCAGGTCCGAGCATGAATCCGAATCCCGTCCCAAAGCGCTGACAAAGTACCTTATCAAAGACGGCATATCTTTCTGATGTTGCCCGGCAAGGTCGGATAAGTTGACCGAAGGCGTGATGACCAGCGTCTTCAAGGGCCTGATCTTTTCGCCGTCTTCCACGTCGGGTTGCACGATGTGACCACTTTCGAGCAAATGGTTCAACCGGTCCAGGTGCTCGATGTCGGTCGCCAGATGGTCGAGGAACATCACGTTAAAAAGAACTCCCATCACCTGCGCGAGGGAAGGCCTGGTTTCATTGGCGCTGACTTCCACCTGCTCTTTATTTCCACATCGGACGCCGATCGCGAAAACTCTTTCCGCGCCCAGCCGAATGACCGGACTGAGAGGTTGTTGTAGCCGGGCGCAGCCATCGCCAAAAAAAGCCGACCCGCGCGGAATTTTCAGCTGCACGGGTTCGAAAATCATTGGAATCGCGGCCGATGCGCAAATGTGGTCAACGGTAATTTTTGTCGCCACCGTCACCAGTCGCACCCGCTGCCACGTCGGATGTCCCTTCGCTCCCTGGATGAACAGATAACTCTTCCCGGAGTTGAAATTCGTCGCCGAAATGGCCAGCGCGTAGAGATGGCCCCGCTTGATATTTGTCTGGATGCGGTCGCAATCGAGATGCCGGCCGAGAAAATGCCGCAGCGGCGTCGCATCTAGCAAAGATCGCGCGTGGCCTCCTCCGGTGATCCCGCCAAAAGAAAGATCGAGAATCCAGGTGATTGAATTGTGGGCTTGGGTTACAAGATCGCAATGGAAAACATCGGAGGGTTGAAGCTCCGCCCACATCGCGGCGAGCAGCGAGGTTGCGGAGGCAAATTCATCGCACCCGGCAGCGAGCGCGCTGCCGTTCACGGCGCCGGCGGACGACCCTCCTATTAAAAGGAAGGGATTGCCGTGGGTCTCGATCCGCTTTAGCTCACCTACGCGTTTCAGAACACCGGCTTGATAGGCACCTCTGGCGCCCCCGCCGGTCATCACCAGACCGATCGCGTTGTCCATCGCTTTTCCCTCTGCGGGATCGTCTGCGGTCGACGACTCTGTTGGCTCCCAGATGGAAGCCCGTTCGATCAGTTCCTATTGCCTTCTTCCCTGTTCCTTCTTCATTTTTTTCTTGCGCCGCACTTGGGGTATGCTTGTACCGTTCAGCTTGTCATCAAAACCTTGTGGAATCAGTCACTTAGCTGGCGCTCTGCCGTGCGGGAGAATTACGCGAACATGCTTCGTTTCAAAATATTGAAAATAAAGAATTTATGAGCACCGGATCTCCGAGCATAGACACGGAGCTGACTGCTTCAGCGACTTGGGCTTTTGCCACACCTGGTTGTCAAAGAACGAGTCGAGCACCAACAACACTTTGTTTGCTGTGAATTTATTTTAACAGCCGAGTCAAGGGCTTCTCTTGTTAGCGAAAAGTCGGAAGCGGCCACATGGCGGCTGCGCCGTCCCAAAATGAAATCCAAACTTACGCCCAACTCTCTGTACCGCAATGAGTTATACGCTGTTACCAATGATTGTGCTCAACCCCTGCAAAAGGAGGATAATGACTAGTAGGGGATTGGGTCTCCGCACAGAACTCTCCCAGGTTCCAGCTTGAATGCCGTGTCTTTTTAGGCACGGGAAAAGGAGGGAGCCATGTCCATTCGCAGAGTGTTTTTCCTTTTTGTTCTATTATTTTGTCTCAACGCATTTGGTGAGTCTCCGCAAAAGCAGATCAAGTATGTGCCGGTGAGACCGACCTCACCCGCGTCGGGTCAACAGATGTACACCGCATATTGCGCCGTCTGCCACGGCAAGGACGGCAAGGGAAACGGCCCAGCTGCCGAGGCGCTGAAAGTACCACCAACGGATCTTACGATTCTTGCCAGAAGGAACGGAAACAACTATCCCTACGATCGCGTCATGAGCGCGATAGCGGGTGACGTACACTTTCCGGTACACGGCTCGAAGGATATGCCGGTTTGGGGCAGTCTCTTCTGGGGTATAAGCCAGGGACACTCCTCCGAAGTGCAGCAGCGCATCAGCAACTTGAATAAGCACATCGAATCGATGCAACGAAATAACTGAAACCTGTTGTGGGCGGCCCTGTGCCGGTGGGGCCGCCTACCAGGATTTCTTAACAATTTGGGGTAAGCACTGCGCCCCGACGCCTCCATCCTGAAGGAATTCAAAGCAGACCACGCGAAGCTGCCGCTGGGTGCCTGGCATTGTGTCGATAGTGTGGAAATCCGGCGGGGCGTTATAACTCTTTTTCTGGAAATTCGCGGAAAACGCATTGCGCCAAGATGCCCTCTAAACGGCTTTCTCGCCACGCGTCTATATTTACGATTCCCCAAAGAATTGTACTGATTCAGATGGCTGGGCTTAGCGGCGCTATGTTGGTCACACACATGTGTGACCGTTATCACTGCGCGAGTGCTTGAATGGTAGTTAGTAATATTGTCGCTTCATTTTTCCATTCAGAATCCAGCTTGGGGTACAGGTGCCAGTTTTCTTAGCCTCTTGGTTTTTCTGCTAGCATCGACGTTTGCTTTCGTGGGGACTTAGCATTACAGAAAGTTCTAAGGATGTGACTCGCAGTTGCTTGGGATAATCTCACTGCAAAAATGACGCGTACCTCTGACGGACACAGTGAATCAGCCTCTCGGATTGCTCCGCGTTATCAGTTCGATACCCGCGTAGCAATCAAGATGAAGACCGGAACGACGACCGAAGGCTGGGTAAGAGACCTGAGCGAGAGTGGCATCGGGGCCTTCGTCGGCCGCGAATTGACTGTGGGCGAAACGGGGACACTCACCTTTCGATTGACCGACTCGATCAAGATTGTGGTTCCCGCGCAGGTGGTTGTGTCGGTGGGAACGCGATATGGCTTCCGGTTCCTGGCCTTGAGCGCGGAGCAGCGAGATCAGATTGTGAAGGCAACGCAACATCTAAAGGTGATCCCGTTCGTCGGAATCTAGCGGTCTAACATGAGAACAGCGCTGCGGGCAAAGAACATCATGGAAAGTGTCCCTGCTCGCTCTTGTTGCACCCATCTATATCGGTCGAAACGGGCATCACACAAAAAAGGCCCCTGCCCTACCGGGGACGGGGCCAAAGGCAGTCGCGATCGGGGAAGGGTGCGGGACGTCATGCGACAAAGTGACTGCCCAGTCCGAACGCCCCCTCGGAACGTATCGCCGTAAGTATCCCGATAGGAACTGCCGCTGTCTGTGACAAGCGTCACACTTGATACTCATCGTTCCGAAGAGTGCCGTAGATTATCACTGACACTTCGAGGATCGAAAGGCGACACTGTGGTGCGAAATGAATACCCACGCAAAACGATCTCAACAGGTCAACGTGAGACTGTCCGGGGACGACCTCAGACTTATGCGCCAGGCCGCTGAATCTATGTGGCCGGGGATGCCGTTGTCGAACTCTACTCTTCTGCTGACACTCGCACGCAGTCAGGCGCAAGGCATCCTCAGCGCGAACCAACCCCGGAAATCTCCACGCTCGCCCGCCCGAGACGGTAAGGACGCACGTTAGATCGGGTCCCCAGGCCGCGCTGCGCTGCAGCTAAGAACTCTAGCTTCAACGATGAGCCTCAAAACTCGTGCACCCGCCCGATACTCGCACTTACGCTGCTCAGCAGCACGGGCGGAGTCGGCACGGCGCGCGACTTATCGGGCTTCTGGGCTCCAGGCAGTTCTGAGTGACAACAATCACAACAGAGGGTGACAGCTGTTGCAGACGACTTCCGCCAAAGGAGGTCTACTTTGGTAACGAGGCTGGTTCATGGGCCCGCCGGAGCCTTAGACTGCCTGCTTCTTCTTCACGCTGGCGCTAATCCCGCGCTTCTTCCGAGTAAGCAGAAGATTAGTGCAGCCGCGGCAAGCCAAGGTTTGACGCGGATACTCTCCGCCGGACGCTTGATTCCGAAGCAGGCCCGTTGACGCTGGCGACGGCTCTCGGCATACGGACAGAAGGAGGCGGCAATGATCGCGAGTGAAACTGTGCAGGAGAATGCCCGCGTCCCGTCTGCCGCGGAGAGTCTCAGTCCGGAACGAATTGCTTACCTGGAAAACCTGGTCAGCCAGGCCAGAACGGCCGCCGCCATCTTTACTCAGTTCACGCAAGAGGACGTGGATCGCATCGTCAAGGCGATGGTGCTGGCGGGCCTCGAGCAGGCGCAGCATCTGGCGCGGCTGGCGGTTGAGGAAACCAGGCTCGGTGTAATGGAAGACAAGGTCATCAAGAACATGGTGGCCAGCGAATTTGTCTACGATTACGTGAAAGACAAGCGCACGGTTGGCATCATTCGCGAGTTCCCCGAGCGTAACTTGATGGAGATCGCGGAGCCGATCGGGGTCCTGTTTTCGATTACGCCGATTACCAACCCTACTTCCACGGTTTTGTTCAAGTGCATTGTTGCGATTAAGACCCGGAATGCGGTGATCTTCGGTCCGCACCCGAAGGCATGGCGCTGCTGCGCCGAGGCCGTGAAGATCATGTATGAGACGGCGGTAAAGCATGGCGCCCCGGAAGGCGTGTTCAGTTGCCTGGAATCGCCTACGATCCCCGACAACGCCTACCTGATGCGGCACAAAGATGTGGCCATGATTGATGCCACCGGCGGCCCGGGTGCGGTCAAGGCAGCCTACAGTTCCGGCAAGCCGGCGTTGGGTGTGGGGCCGGGAAATACGCCAGTCTATTTGGAGAAATCCGCGGACCTCAATGGGGCCGTGGTGGACATCATTATCTCGAAGACGTTCGACAACGGGACTATTTGCGCTTCCGAACAGACGGTGGTGATCGACGATGAGATCTACGACCAGGTGCTGAAGAAATTCGCCGACCTGGGAGCGCATATCTGCAACGAGAAAGAGACCAAGCTGCTGGAGCGCACGGTGATTGATCCGCAAACCGGATTCATGCAGCCCATGGCCGTCGGGCAGAAAGCCACCGATATCGCGCGCTTCATCGGCCTGGCAGTAAAGCCGAATACCAAGCTGCTGGTTGCGCCCATTCGAGGCGTGGGACGCGAACATCCGCTTTCCGTCGAGAAGTTGTTTCCGGTGCTGGCGGTCTATCGGGCGAACTCTGTCGCTGAGGCGCTCAAGGTATGCGTGGACGTCAACCACGCTGGCGGCATTGGCCATACCGCAGTCGTTTTCTCGCGTAACGATGAGGTCATCCGCAAGTTCGGCGAGGTTATCAACGCGGGGCGGATCATCGTGAATTCACCCGGAGCAATTGGCGCCCTGGGCGCGGTTTATAACGATCTGGTGCCGACGTTTTCTTTTGGATGCGGGACCGGCGGGGGCAACAGCACAACCGACAACGTCAACATCTACCACTACCTGAATATCAAGCGCCTGGCTCGGAGGACCCAAAACCATATGTGGTTCCGAGTTCCCAATCAGATTTACTTCAACATGAATGCGGTGGAGAACGTGCGGCAATTTCCGTCGCGCTCGACTGTCATTGTTACCAACCCCGCCCTCGAACAAATGGGCCACGTGGATATTGTCCGGCGAAATCTCGCGCCCGAGACTAAGGTGCACGTTTCCGTGATTCCAGACGCAGAGCCCGAGGTGAAGGTCATCCTGCAAGGAGTCGAAGAACTCAACTTCTACAAAGCGGACCAGATCATTGCGCTCGGCGGCGGCTCGGTAATCGACGCGGCGAAGATCATGAAGCTCAAGTATGAATCGCCCGAGGCTGACCTGGAAGAACTGGCCGCACCTTTTCTGGATCTGCGCAAGCGGGTAATCCAGTTTCCAACGGAGAAGAAGAACCGGGCGCGGTTGATTGCCATCGCTACGACCAGCGGAACGGGAAGCGAAGTTACGCCGTTTGCTGTACTGACCGATAAGGCGAGCGGGCGGAAGGTGACCCTCGCCGATTACTCGCTGACTCCGGATATAGCGATTGTGGATCCGCAATTTGTGATGTCGATGCCGAAAGGCCTCACCGCGGATACCGGCATCGATTGCCTGACCCATGCGCTGGAGGCTGGCGTTTCGAATTACGCATCGCCATACACCGACTCCAATGCCATGCAAGCGATTCGGCTGGCGTTCAAGTACCTGCCCATCGCTTATGAGCATCCGCGGGATGAAGAAGCGCGTTCGATGATGCACAACGCCGCCTGTATTGCGGCAATGGCATTTTCGAATGCGTCTGTAGGGGTGAATCACGCCTTGGCGCATGCCTTTGGCGCGCGCTTTGGCGTCGCACACGGCCGCGCGAATGCCCTGATGCTGCCGCACGTGATTGCTTATAATGCGGCAGTCCCGACTAAGTTCATGCCGTCGCCCTATACGCAGGGGTATGTGTCGCATAAGAAGTACGCCACGGTCGCGGACTTATTGGGGCTGGGCGGTCAAACGGTAGAAGAGAAAGTTGAGAAGCTGATTGCCGCGATCTCACAGTTACTTGACCAATTGGGCGTTCCGCGGTCAATTGCCGAACTTGGCATCTCGAAAGAAGACTTTGAGCGGGCAATGCCCGATCTGGTCCAGGCTGCCTTTAACGATCCCTCCTGGCGTTCAAACCCGCGCATGCCGTTGATGAACGAAATGGTCGAACTGTTCTGGAAAGCGTATGAGGGACGAGGTGCGGCCAAGCTCGTTGGTATGACAGAACAGCAAGCGATGTAGTGGCGGTGTTTATGGCAATGATTGCAATGCCGTTGAACATGGATGAAAAACGTTTCGCCCTCACCTTGCGCGAGGCCGGAGCAAAACTTGACGGAGCGGACGGCGCAGCGATTCTCGACTTCTCCTCGGTCCGCCGAGTCGATTCGAATGCCTTGCGCGCGCTGGAGGAGTTCGCCCAGATCGCCGGCGACAAGGGTGTCAAAGTCGTCTTACGCGGCGTGAACATCGATGTTTACAAAGTGCTTAAGCTGGTGAAATTGACGCGGCTGCTTTCCTTCGAATACTGCACTGCGCAGTTGCCGCGTACCTGATTAGGAGAGACGTCATGCAGAACCGTCAACAGAGTGACCGCCTTTCCTGGGGCGACACGGTTTTCCTGCACCTCGAACGGGAGGGCATGCCACTCAACGTGGCGAGCATCTGCGTGTTCGAGGGTGCGGTTTCATTTGCAGACTGCCTTCAGTTCATCGAATCGAAGCTGCCGCTGATTCCGCGCTATCTCAAGCGCGTGGTGTCCGCTCCGTTTGGGCTTGGTCTTCCCAGTTGGGAATACGATGCGGAGTTCGACATCCGCCGGCATGTGCTTGAGGTGACGCTCAAGCACGGCACGGACACAGAGCTGAAAACTCTGGCTGGCAAGCTTTTCAGCACGGCGATAGACCGGCAGCACCCGCTGTGGGACATCACGGTGGTACGGGGGCTGAAGGGCAATCGCACCGCGCTCATCATCCGACTGCATCATTGCATGGCCGATGGCATTGCGGGCGTGGGCATTATGAACGTGCTTCTGGATGCGAACCCCGAAGCCCCGCGCCTTCCCAGAAAAAAGCTGAAGTTCCGAGTTCCGCCACCGCGCGACCCATTGACCTCACTTACTACTGGCTTCGTCGAGACTTATTCCGACTTTGTCAAACGAATTCTCTCCGCCTTAACCGACCTGCTGAGTATGGCGGAACGCGCGGCCGCCAATGGCAGCGACGTGGATGCTCGTGAGTTTGTAGGGTTAATTCCGGAAATTACGGCATTTACAGAGCGGCTCCGTTTTAACGTCCTTTATCAGGGACCGCAGAAATTCGCGTTCACCGAGATTCCGCTGGCCGACATCAAGGCCATCCGGCACAAATGTGGGACGAGCGTGAACGACGTAATTCTCTCGATCGTGACCGCGACCATTCGGCGCTATTGCGAGTTGCACGGCGATCGCGTGAAAGGCAAATTACTGCGCATCATGGTGCCCGTCAATTTGCGCGGCACGAGCACCACGTCAGAGTTGGGTAATCGGATCTCGCTCCTTCCGGTCACCATCCCGCTGGATATCCGGCCACCACTCAAGCTGCTGGCGGCAGCACATAAGCGGGCAGAGTTCCTCAAGCGCATTCACGCCGCCGAGTTGGTAAGTCTAGCCGGAGGCCTGATCGGCATGTTTCCGACCTCGGTACAGGGACTGGTCGGACCCCTTGCCAGCCGCTTGCCGATCACGGCGTTCAACCTGGTGTGTACAAATGTGCCCGGTCCGCAAGTGCCGCTCTACTTACTCGGCCGTAAAATGGTCCATTGTTATCCCTATGTTCCGGTCGGCGGCGAGATGGCGGTCAACTGCGCCATCCTGACTTACAACGGCACGGCACACTTCGGTTTCAGCGGAGACGCCCAGGCAGCACCCGATTTGCGAAAATTGGAGTTATTACTGGCGGAAAGCTTTGCGGAATTGCGCGCCGCCGCTGGACTCGAACCGCCGCGGGCTCAAAAAAAACGGATTCGCCCGAAGCGACGGGTGGTGAAAGCTCCTGCGAAGGCCAAAGCGGTGCCTATGCCGGCAAGAGCCATGTCGGCGCCCGTGCCAAAGCCAACTGAATTGAAACAAGCTCCCGAACCTGCGCCAGCAACCCAGACAAGCGCCCCTCGGGAACAGTTGGTTGTCGCGTAGAAACATAATTGGTGTAGACCGTGGCACGTACTCATTCAGCCTCGCAGACGGCAGACTGGCTAGCCGTTGGCTATAGTCTGCTTCTCGTTCTTAGTGCATGCACTCTGCTGCTGGGGCCAATTTCTCGCGGCTCGTATACGGAAGTCCAATCTGGTCGATTTTTTGTCGGCTTGTCGTCTTACTTAATAACTAATCATTACGAGGTCGAGCATGAAAGTCCTAAAACGCTTGCTACTCTCCGGTCTTGCGATTTTCCTGTGGCTGCCGGCCCCAGCTCAGCAGACTGACATTAACCGTTACACGTTGTTCACCGGATTCGATTACCTGGTCAGTCCGGCTAGAAATCTTACGGAGCGCGGATTTGAAGGGGATTTCGGCGTCACCGTGAAGCCTTGGTTGGGATTGGGCGGCGACTTCAGCGCCATAGGCGACAGTGTCATCAGCGGGGCGGGGACCATTAACGGGAGTGAAACAGTCTACGCGAACGCGATCAACCAGTCCGGGCTAGTACAGGGAGGAGCAGGCGCGATTAACGTGCCCTTCAGATCAACGACATATACCTTTGCTGCGGGTCCGCAGTTCTATTTCCGGAAATGGGACAGAGTCACGTTTTTTGTACGTCCCGGCCTCGGAGGAATTCACGAGGCGGCAAACATCACTTTTCCGGCGGGCTTGGGGCTATTGTTCCAGGCACTGCAAATCCCAGTCCCTAACCCTCACCAGACTGACACCCAGCTGTTCGTTGGCGTGGGCGGCGGGTTCGACATCAACATAACTCGACCGCTGGGCTGGCGGTTCGCCAGCGACTATGTGAATACTCACCTGTTTTCTAACATACTGGCCAATCGGCAAAACTATTGGCGATTCTCCACCGGCCCGACTTTTCGCTGGGGCCATTTGAAGTAGCACGGAACAGAAGTACCCAACTATGCAGCCTCAGACCCTTAACGACATCTTCTCGGCCATCGTGGAACGCGGACACGAGCGAGTGATGCTTGCTCGGGAAGCAGGCCGATGGGTTCCCATCGATTCGCAGCAGTTCTATCGGCACGTGGCAGGCGTGGCGCGGGCGCTGCGGAATTGGGGCGTAAGCAAGGGAGATCGCGTTGCCATCCTGAGTGAGAACCGGCCTGAATGGGCGGTCACGGACTTCGCATCTTTTCAATTGGGCGCGGTCGTTGTGCCAATTTACGCGACCCTGACCGCCCAGCAAACAGCGTACATTCTCTGCGATTCGGGGGCAAAGGTCGTTGTCGTCTCCACTGAGCAGCAGTTAAAAAAGGTTCTTTCGATTAGGGACCAAACGGCGGTGGAACGGGTGATAGTCATGGATCCGCTGGATACGGAAGATGCGGCGCCCATGCACCAGTTGATGCAGGAAGGCCCGCGGGAACGCGATCCGGAATTGGAGGCTTGTGCGCGCGCGATCACCGCGGACGATCTGGCATCGATCATTTACACCTCGGGAACCACGGGCACCTCCAAGGGTGTGCAGCTGACTCATGGCAATTTGACTTCGAACATAATGCATTCGCTGGAAGGTTTTGATGTTCACCCTGGGCACGTCAGCGTTTCTTTCTTGCCGCTTTCGCACGTCACGGCGCGTCATGCCGATTTGGCCTTGCTTTACCACGGCGTGACACTGGCCTATTGCCCCTTCTTCGAACAGTTGCCTAAGGTTTTGCTGGAAGTGCTGCCCACTCTTTTTGTGGCGGTCCCGCGCGTTTACGAAAAAATTTACAGCCAGGTGGAGCAGAAGGCCAAGAAATTTCCGAAGCGGGCAATTTATCGGTGGGCGCTATCGGTGGGACGCGCGCATCTCATGAAGATTCTGGCTGGTGAAATTCCGACGTCACTTAGCTGGAAGCTGGCGAACAAGCTGGTGTTTTCCCAGGTGCGTGCACGGATGGGCGGCAACGTTGAGGTATTCGTCTCGGGCGGCGCGCCTCTGGGCACCGAATTGGCAGCGTGGTATGCGAGCATTGGCATTCGCATCCACGAAGGCTACGGCTTGACCGAGACTTCGCCGGTGATTGCGTTGAACACGCCGCAGGCGCACAAACTCGGCACGGTAGGCCGCCCTCTTTCGAATGTCGAGGTGCAGATTGCGGAGGACCAGGAAATTCTGGTGCGCGGGCCTTCGGTTTTCCGTGCCTACTGGAACCGGCCGGAAGAAACCAGCAACGCATTCGCCGACGGCTGGTTCAAGACCGGAGATATCGGGATGCTGGATGAAGACGGATTCCTGTCGGTCACTGATCGCAAGAAGGACCTGCTCAAAACGTCGGGCGGAAAATTCATCGCACCGCAACCGGTTGAGAATTCCCTGAAGCTGAATGCCTTGATCGGAACCGCGGTCGTAGTGGGAGACCGCAGGAAATTCGCTTCCGTGATTATCTCTCCGTGCTTTGCCCTGCTTGAGGACTGGGCGCGAGACAACCACATATCGTTTTCTTCCCGGCGCGAGCTGATTGCAAATCCGAAGGTCAAAACGCTTTATGAAGGCATTGTCGGCGAGGTGAACCGCAACTTGGCCCGCTACGAGACCTTAAAGAAAGTGCTGCTGGTGCCGGATGAATTCAGCGCAGACGATGGCAGCCTTACTCCGACGTTGAAGCTTCGCCGCAAGACCGTTGAAGAACGTTATCGTAAGCAGATCGACGAGTTATACGAGGAAGGCGAAGTTGCCATCGTGGCCTAGCCGCGAGCCGAAACTCATCGTCGCGGCCTACCTGCTCCTCACAATTCATCTGCGTTTCGCATAAAGCCGGGTTCTATCGGTTATCCTCGGTCTTTAGTCTTTAAACAGTCTTAGTGATTCAACGGCTGGTCTTTCAAAGCAGCAAAACAAATCAGCAGCCCCGAGGGCACGTTCCCGCATGGCGAGCGCACAAGTCGAGCATCCCCCTTCAACTAAGAAGCTGATCCTCGGCGCCCAGCTTGCCTTCCTGCCCACCGGCGTCCTGATGACACTGCTGGGCCCGATGCTGCCGCTGCTCATCGCACACTGGTCGCTCAATGACACGCAAGCGGGCGATCTGTTTTTGGTGCAGTTCCTGGCTGCGGTTGTGGGCGTGCAGCTATCGGGAGTTCTGCTCACACGGCTCGGATATCGGCCCGCATTCTTATCGGGATTGCTGCTGATGGCCGCCGGCGCGGCATTGCTCTACGCGGGATCGGCGCGGCTAGGGATGGCTTCGATCGGCGTGTATGGGCTTGGAGTTGGCCTGATCGTTCCAACCGATAGTCTTCTGATTGCAGAAATCAGCGGGGATTCGCGCACCCGCGCCGTGAATCTCCTGAATTTCTTCTGGGGATTCGGCGCGGTTTTCTGCTCATTGATGGTGGCGTGGGCGTCGGCACACAAAATGCTGCCGGTCTTCCTTGGTTCGGTCTCGTTGTTCCTCGTATTGCTCGTATTCGCGATGTGGAGATTGCCTTTCCCCGCAGCCGCCGCCCCATCGGATCGCGGGCCTCGCTGGCAGGAGCTCGCCAGGAATCCAGCGATTTGGCTTTTTGCCGCCGTGTTCTTCTTTTATCCCGGCGCTGAAACCGCCGTCGGCGGCTGGATCGGCTCCTATGTCGCGCGGTTGGGACCGCAGGAAGCACACTGGGCGCCGCTGATGCCGGCATTTTTCTGGTCGGCTCTGACCCTCGGGCGCGCTCTCGGTACCATGTTCCTCTCTTATCTTTCCGAGCGGCGCGTTTTGCGCGCCGGGTTCGCCACGGCTGCGGGCGGCATCGTTTTGATGCTCGTTGCCTCCACCCTGCCCGGAGTAATTGTTGGGGCTTTGATTACCGGACTGAGTTTTGCCACGTTGTATCCCATCACCATCGCCCGGCTTTCGCAACGATTTGGCGTGGCCACGCGCAGCATCGGCGCGGTGATGTTTTCGCTCGCATCGATAGGCCCGGCGGTCATTCCGTGGATGGTGGGTGTCATCTCGCAAAACACGGGTAGCTTGCGCTCCGGATTATTGCTGCCGCTCGGTGCAACGGTGCTTCTGCTTTTGATTCACTTGCGCGACTGGTAGCGCTCTCTGCAACCTGTCGCAAACCTCCCTACGACCGCGATGCCTTGGCGCGCTTCGTTCGCTCGAGCCGGAGCGGCGCGGTCGAAGCCAGTTCTACACGGTTGCGCCCCTTTTGCTTGGCGCGATGCAGAGCCTGATCTGCTGCATGAATTACCTGCTCCGGCTGCCGATAGCGAGTGCTGGGCTCGGCCACGCCCATGCTCACGGTCACCGATAATCCGTCGGGCGGGCGGGTAAGAGGAGACGGAGCTGCCTTCTTTTTCGCAGGCCGTCGGCGGTCGGCGGCTTTTCTGCGGTCGGCCTCTTCCGCCTGGAGAGCGGTCCTTCGTTCGCCGCCGCGCATGCGAAATGTCGAGTCCTGAATAATCCTGCGCAGCGCATCCAAATGCTCGAATGCATCTTTGGCGGAAGCGCCGCGGAAAATTACCGCGAACTCTTCGCCGCCACAGCGAAACGCCTGCCCACCACCTGCGACCTTGGAGATTCGCGCTGCGACCATGCACAAAACCTGGTCGCCAACATCGTGCCCATACGTATCGTTAAAGTTCTTGAAGTGATCGATGTCAACGATGGCAATCGCGTACTGCTGATCGAGCGAAAGCAGCGCTTCATTGAACGCGCGCCGCCCACGGATCCCGGTCAGTTCGTCGTAGTAGGCGAGCACATAGGACGTCTCAATCAGCGAGGCCGCGATGATTAAGGCAGCGCTCGCCACGTAGGCATCGGAGCCCTTCCCAACGGGAGCGAACTCGAGCCACAAAAAAACCGCCGCCACCGACCAGACGAATCCCGGCTCGATGGGCTTGCGGGTCTGCACGTAGCGCCGGATGAACACCGCGGCGGCCGCGATCAAACCCGCCAGCGCCCAAACAGGAATGTCAGCGCGGTTGGGACCTCGCGACGTGACGGCGCTGTTTTCTGGCCGGCACAGAACGGCTACGACAACGGACTCGAGAAAAAGCAGCCCAAAGCGGGGCGCGATTCCGGCAAACACGAGTCCGCGTTCGCGCATGGCGGCAAACACGATGAAATTGAGGGGAATCAGGAGCGCAGCCAGCGTTACGGCGGTGCGGCCCGGCCCGCTGTGGGCGTGCCCGGCAGAAAAGAAATCGACTGCCCGATGCGCGAGCAGGAGCGTCAGCAGCGAAAACAGAATGCGGCTGGAATTAAACCGCCAGGCCAGAAGCAATCCGGCTGCAAAGACGGCAACATAATAAAAGGAGAGCGAAGACGCGAGCTGCGCGAACAGCGCACTGTTGACGAGCGCGACCACGACGGCCAACACCGCCCCGCCGGGTACCAGCCACGCCTTCCAGACTTTGCCGTTCACTCCTGAACCTCTGCGCTGATGACTCGGCGCTGACAACCTCTGCGCCAAGACCGCTGCCACGATCTCAGCTTTCAGAATACGGCAGTGCGCGCGAGAACACCGTTATGTTTCAGACACCGGCAAACTCACTGATTGTCCTCCCCGTGCCCGTGGTAGTCTTCCCTGTTTATGGCTGAACCCGCCAATCCCGCGCTGCGCGTTGCCATCGACACGGGCGGAACTTTCACGGACTGCGTGTGGGTCGAAGGTGGCGAACTTAAGACTCTCAAGGTATTTTCGACGCCCAACGACCCGTCGCGGGCCATCGCCGAGGCACTCGCGAAAGTTGGTGCAGCCGCGGGCGTCACGCTACTGCATGGCACGACCGTAGGCACCAATGCACTGCTCGAAAGAAAAGGCGCACGGGTCGCGCTCATCACTACCGCCGGGTTTGAAGACGTCATCGAGATTGGCCGGCAGGCGCGCCCCCGTCTCTACGATTTCTTTTTCGACCGAATTCCGCCGCTGGTCGCTCGCGACATGCGTTTCGGCGTGCGCGAGCGGATCGATGCCGAAGGCCGAGTGCTGGAGCGCCCGTCAGATGCGGAATTAGCGCAACTGCGGGAGGCGGTATTGCGCGCGCAGCCTGAGGCCATCGCGATCTCGCTCTTATTCTCATTTGCGAACCCTGAAAACGAGGCGCGCGTTGCGGCGGCGCTAGCCGCTTCCGGCAAACCGCTTTCTGCCTCGCACGAAATCCTGCCCGAGTTCCGGGAATATGAACGCACCAGCACGGTCGTCGTGAACGCCTATCTCCAGCCGCTCATGCAGAGCTACATGGAAAAACTGGCCGAGCGAGTTGAGCAGATAGAACAACGCGAAGGATCAAGCAAGGATGCTGCGGCTCCGCGGCAGCGAAAATCGCCCAGCCGCTCGAGATCGCGAATCTTCGTCATGCAGTCCAGCGGCGGAATCACTGCGCTCGAGTCGGCCGTGCGTGAACCCGTGCGCACCGTGTTGTCTGGCCCCGCTGGCGGACTGGTGGGCGCGGCCGCTGCTGCGTCTCGTAGCGGCTTCACGAAGATTCTGTCGTTCGACATGGGAGGCACGTCGACCGACGTTGCCGCCGTGCAGGGCGAGATCAGCGCCGGCAATCAGGCGGAGGTAGCCGGACTCCCCGTGGGCGTTCCCATGCTCGAAATTCACACCGTGGGCGCGGGCGGCGGATCGCTCGCTCGCTTCGATGCCGGTGGTCTGCTGCGC
>Ga0074044_10001012_pt1 | contig 25798 bp, 24 predicted proteins | sample BogForMeECP23OM1_FD_94443 | JGI IMG/M metagenome (GOLD analysis project Ga0074044, IMG submission 94443) | Bog forest soil microbial communities from Calvert Island, British Columbia, Canada - Bog Forest MetaG ECP23OM1 | ecosystem: Environmental > Terrestrial > Soil > Wetlands ... | reverse complement strand
CGCGACTGACTCTTGCGTTTAGGATATCCTGCCGTGCGGTTGTTGGGTGTCGGATGCAATTTGAATTGAAACGGCGCGAGTTCATCACCCTGCTCGGCGCTGTGGCGGTCGGAGCGGTTCTCGCCCCGGAATGCGGCGCTGCACTACTGACATCGCCCGCCGCCGCGACGACCATTTCCGCTTCGCTTGACGCCGCGAAATTCTACCGCGGCAAGACCGTCCGCATTCTGGTCGGCTCGCCGCCGGGCGGCGGCTACGATATCTATGCGCGGCTGGTGGCGCCGGCGCTCGCTACCAAGCTCGGCGCGACTGTGCTGGTCGAGAATAAGGACGGCAATGGTGGCCTTGCCGCCCTCGCGACGCTGTTCGTGCGTCCCGCCGACGGGCTCACGATCATGAGCGGTAGCGCCGAGGCGGCGATCCTCAGCCAGATGCTCGCCCGGCCGGGCGTGACCTGGGACGTGACCAAGCTGAACTGGCTGGCAAAGATGGCGGCGGCGCCGAAGCTGTGGTTTGTCGGCGCCAATGCGCGCTATCCGTCCATTGCGGACGCCATGAAGGCCGACCCGCTGACCTGGTCGGCGACCGGGCCGGCCGACGACATCAGCGACGTCCAGGCAGTCATTTCCTACGTGCTCGGCCTGAAGTCCAAAATCGTTGTCGGCTATCGCGGCTCCGGCGACATGTCGCTCGCGGTCATTCGCAACGAAGCCGATTCGGGTCTGCTGTCCGCGGACTCGGCGTTGCCCCATATCGATTCGATCAAACCGCTCGCGCTGTTCGGAGCACGGCGATGGCGCCATTTGCCGGACGTGCCGACCTTGAGCGAAGCCGCCACGCTGCCCGCTGACAAAACCTGGATCGTCGAGCTGCGCCAGCAGATCGGCGAGGCCCAACGCGCCATGGTCGCCGCGCCGGAAGTGCCGCCGGATCGCGTCGAATACCTGCGTAGTGTTTTTGCCGAAATCCTCACCGATCCCACCGTGATCGAGGAGGGCGAAAGGACCAATCGCGAGATCGAATACATGTCCGGCGGTGACTTGCAGCACCTGGTCGGAGAACTGATGAAAGCTGCTGGACCACGATTGCCGGAATTCCACAAGATCGTGCTTGATACCTATTTCTGAGGACGTACGGCGTCGATCAAATCCGATAGCCGAAAATGTCGCAACCGGTCATGCCTTCGACATGGCGGCCGAAGCGGAATTTCAGCTCGGGGCCGTCGAACGGCGGCTGATCGAGCTTTTGTTCGGCCTCCCACGCGAGATTGTCGCTTGTTAGTTTTGTGAGGAAAAAACCGAAGGAAAACGCCATGAAGACGTTCTATGACGAATGGCTGAATGCACAGAGTCAAATCCAGGATGATCTTCGGGCGTCGTCCTTTGTCGCACGCGACAAGGATATTCCGTGGGTGAGAACACCACAGGATGTGAAGGTCAAGCTGATGATCGGCAATGACCTCGGCTTTACGACAATGGGCAGCAACGTGCTCAAGGCGGAAATTCCCGTGGACTGGCACACGGGCAAGCATCGTCACGGCGAAGAGTCCATGCATATCCTCGAAGGCGAAGGCTTCAGTATTATTGCGGGTCAGCGCTTCGACTGGCGCAAAAGCAGCACCCTGCAGATTCCGTATTGGGCCGAGCATCAGCATTTCAATACCGGGAATGTGCCTGTGTTGTATATTTCCGCCATGGCGTTCGATCTCGAGCGTTTTGTGCGCCTGGCGCGGCTCGAGCAAATCGAGACATGCGGTCCCAATGATCCGGCCATACTTGGGTCGCTTCCCCCCTCCACGACGCAGTATTATTTAGATAGGACTCGCGCGATTATCCACATCGAGGATGCGCCGACCAACGACGACTCCTACGAGCCGCAGGGCAACATCGCCGCGCTGAAGAATCAGCACGATTTCCTTCAGTACCTCGTCGTGCCGAAGAACGGCTTCCGGGCAATCAGCGTATCGATCAGCCATCAGTGGGTTGAGCCGCCGTACCACCACAGCGGGCGCCACAAGCACCTGGAGGCCGTCGTCTACGCCGTCGAGGGCGAGGGCTATACGGAAATGGAGGGCAGGCGGGTGCCGTGGGAGGCGGGCGATGTGCTGTACGTGCCACCCGCCATGTGGGAGCACGAGCACATGAACGATAGTCCCAAACCCATCAAGCAGCTGCGCATCGCGTTTGGGATTCGCAGCTGGTTCACGGAAGTATGGCCGCAGGGATTCACCAACACACGGATCTACGACGAGTACGGCAAGCCAATCGAGGCCGGCCGTATCGTGCGTCACCGCGAGCGCATCTTGTAGCCGGCTTGGGCGCTTCGCCCGGCCGTCCTATGACGAAGGCAGACTCGTCGTTTGCGCAAGCGATGGCGTTCCAAGCAGATCCTTGATGTATTGCTGGATCACGACGCGTTGGGCGTCGCGCATGCTGCGGACGGACTTGGATCGCATCGCATCCCGGATGCGCCCTTCCAATCGGGCGAGCTGCTCCGGCGGAAACTGTTGCAGTGAAGCAAGGTTGATGGCGATCTCGACGAGGGTCTCGGGATCCGGATAGTCCATGTGATAGGTGAGGAACCTGTCACGGATCGCGTCATCGACGAGGTCGGGACGGTTGCTGGTAAGGACGACGACCGAGCGACTTGTGTCCAGTTCGTCAATCGCGTGGAAGAACACGCTGTCCTGGGAGAAATGCCATTCCTTGGCGTGCTCACTGCCGCGCGCCATGAAGATGGACTCGACATCATCAAACAGGATCACCGAGCGCTGCTCGGCGGCGGTGAACCCTGCCTTCGCATGCGCAAAGAGATCCATGATGCGTTCTTCACTTTCGCCGTAGCGGGAACGCGCAACCTCACCGCCATCGACGAACGCCAATACGACCGACGCGGCTTCGGCAGGCTGGTGAAACCGCAGACAGAGTTCGTAAGCCAATCTCCTTGCCAAGGTGGTCTTTCCAGTTCCCGGGGGACCGCTCAGCAGGAACCCCTTAATCAGACCGCGCCGTAAACCCGATCGCCATTGATGTTCGACGATTTGCGCAAGTTCGGCCAAAAGGTGAATGTAGTGCTGCCCAAGAATATCGCGGTGACCCTCTGATTCTTGCTGACCCGGTTCGCCGAACTGCTCCCGCAAATCGTCAAAGTGAAGAATGTTCTTGCGAGCAACATGGTGGTGGCTGCCCATTCCAAACTCCGCCCATACTAGCCAGGCTGTCGCTGATACGCGTAACGATCAATCAGGCGTTAAATGCCCAGCCAAGGGTTTGCCAGATTTAACCGCACACGGGCAGGAGTCAAGAAACGGCGGCCAATGCGTGGCGTATTCGACCGCACCGGTCCGCGTTACCGTGGGCTGGGGGCGTCGACGTCGTGCAGTATCTATCAGTTCTTTCAGCATGCGAGGCAATACAGCACAACTGAAGTTCGCCCGTTGAGGTTACCGCCGCGCGGTGACCTCCCAGCGACGCATAATCAGCAGTGAATAATTCGCTGGGAATTGCTGCACTGCATGAGTCTGACAGAGGCCCTTATCGGACTTGCACGAGCCGCCGATCCGAGTCTGCTTTCAAGGCAATAGCGGACATTGCACCTGGGCGCTGGCGCTGCAGGCGGGACGCGAGCCGTAATTCGTAATTCCGATACGGTTTCGCAGCGCACCCAATCCGTCGGCACGAGCGACATCGTTAGCCGCCAAAAAATATGCGCGGGCATTTTTTCTCTATCTTTCGATTTTCGAAAAGGGGTTTTTTGATAAAAGCGTATAAGTGCCAGCATATCAGCCGTGATTCCGCCCTACGCACTGGAATTCACTCGAGCGAAATCTTGGCGGCCCTGATCACCGGCTCGACCCGCGCCGCTTCGTCCTCCAGGAACGCGCGCATCTCGGCAGGCGAGCCGCCGACGGTCTGTAATCCAAGCATAGCGTTGATCTCGCGGCCGCGCGGGCCCTTGAGGAAGTCATTGACCGCGGCATTGACCTTGTCGATCACAGCGGCTGCCGTGCCTGCCGGGGCTGACAATCCGATCGACAGCCCGAAGACGAGATCGTGGCCGAGTTCGCGGAATGTCGGCACATTCGGAAGCTGCGGCAGCCGCCGCTGCCATGACACGGCGAGCCCCTTCATGCTTTCGAGCTGCGGGGTATATGCAGACGCCGCAGCTTCGATCTGCCCGCCAAGCAGGTCGGTCACGGACCCGGCCGCGCCGCGATAATGCACGTGCGTGACCTGGATGCCGGTCCGCTGGGCGAATGCCGCCGCCATGATCTGTGGGATGGTGCCGACGCCGCTGTCGCCGATATTGAGCTTGCCCGGATTGGCCTTGGCCCAAGCGATCAGCTCCTGCAGCGTCGTCACCGGCAGCTTGGGGCTGGCGAGCAGCACATCCGGAACCGAGCCGATCATCGCGACCGGGGCAATGTCCTTGACCGGATTGTAACTCAGGGACTTGTAGAGCGTGCGGTAGAAGCTCAAGGCCCCGGCGCCGACGAAGAGCAGCGTGTAACCGTCGGGCCGCGATTTCGCCAGGCCCGCTGCCGCCAGCATCCCGCCGGCGCCGCCCTTGTTCTCGATCACGATGGGCTGGCCGAGCCGCTCGCTCAGGTCGTTGGCGAGCATACGCGCCACGCCGTCAGTCGGGCCGCCGGCCTGATAGCCTACGACCATGGTGATCGGCCGTGACGGATAGGCTTGCGCCCGTGCAATCCGCGTGCTGGCCGGCAGCGCGGCAGCGCCCGCTGCCAGATGCAGAAATCGGCGACGTCGAATTATCATAGGATCACCTCGTCGGCGGGAAGCGGCCCCTTATTCGATCATGTCATCGCAACTTTTCAGGCGATCTCTCTTTGGCGATCCCGATGGATCGGACAGCGCCTTGATACCACTGGCTTGATTTCAACTTTGCCGTTCTACTCGCAGTTTTTTTCTTCTTGTTTGCTGGCACTGTGGATTTCGTAGCACCCACCTTAGTCACATCATTCTTGGACACTTGTGCCTCCAATTAGCGAACGTTGCCCTGCCTGAGCGCCTACTCGATCACCTCGTCGGCGATGGTGAGCACGCTTGACGCGATCGGCCACGCGATAGTCTCGCCTCCGAACGCGGGAATGAATTGCTGTCTTCCGATGCCGATTGCCATTTGTCCCCCGCCAATGGGATCAGGCCCGTTGCAATTTGGGCAAAGATATCGCGCCTTAAATTGGGGGTTTTTGATCTACATCACGGGCTGCGAGCGACTGGGGATGTCGCTCGTCGCCCGAAGCGTTACTTGCTGCGGTGCCGCAACTCGGTAACTATCGGGAGCATGGCAGACTCGACCTGGACATCGTGAATGTGTCGCGAATGACCCCAAGCGAGATCGGCCAGCATTTTATGTTGCAGTAGCGAAGCCGGTCCCCCCTATCAAGGGGCTCGTTCGACCCGATACGATGTCGTCTGCCCGACATGCTATGTTCTCAACGGAAGAAGCATCTCATGCCCATCAGCGAAAAGCTTAAAGCGCTCATCAGGTCTGCCTGGGATGACGGCGCGCCATGCCTTGTCGCGACGCAAGGGCCGAATGGCCCCAATATCTCGCCCAAGGGCAGCATGGTCGTTTTCGACGACGACCATCTCGCCTATTGGGAGCGCTCAAAGAAACAAGCGCTGGAAAACCTCGGCCGCGACAAGCGCGTTTGCGTGATCTACGCCAACTTCAAGGCGCAGCGCGACGGCGTTCTCGACTCGGGCTTTTTGCGATTCTACGGAAAGGCCGAACTGCACGAAAGCGGGCCCGTCCGTGACGCCATATTCAATCTGCTCCTGCCGCGCGAGCAAACGCATGTCGGCGCGGACACCGGCATCGGCGTGCTGATCAAGATCGAGCGTGCCGCCGATGTTCGGGGCAAGCCGCTGGCCTGAAATCACGGTTGGCGGCCCATCGCTGCCATTCGCGGGGCGGTGCGTCAATTCGACCGGTGTTAGGGGAGAAGCGGACATCGCGCCGACACCGTCAATGTGTAGCGATTGCCCCAAACCGGTCGCGACGAGGTGCCGATATTCAGCGGCCGATATCAAATCAAATGGAAGACGGGTCCGCGCCCCGGAGTCCAAGAGCCGCGCGAGCTTCATTGAACAGCCGATAGACTTCATCGCGGCTCGGGACCGGCGTGAACTCGGCCATTTGATCATTGAAGAACAGAACTTTGTCGTGCTATTGGCCGTCCTTGAAGCAAGCGACCCAACCATTGTCTTGGATCACAATCTCCCCATTGTCTCCACGCGTCACGAGCGGTTCCATCCGTCCGTCCAGACGGCGTCGCTCGTACCAGGGTAGGTTCGGATCAGAACTCATCTTTGCCACTCCTGTGTGTGTAAGAAAATAAAAAGCGCGACGAATACGATCAATTGGGCAATCGTCCGAATTGACCCTCGATCAAATCTCTCATGCATCATACTCGATGACTTCGTCGCCGCAGTGGCGAACGGGCCGAGCGCCATGAGGTCTGGCATTGATTTCGGTCAAGGGATGGCTGATAGTCCGCCTAATTCCGAGAAGGAGGATACCTATTCGGGTTTCCCGCAGAAAGCTCCTGCAACTCGGCGCGGCGGCGTTAGCAGCCGTACCGGAGATATCCACCGCGGAAACGTATCCATCGAGAACAATTCGCCTTATCGTTGGCTTTCCTGCCGGCAACTCACCCGACATAATCGGACGGATTGTCGGTGAGGGGATGTCCGAGCGGCTGGGCCAGCAGCTTGTCGTGGAAAACCGCCCGGGCGCAGGCAGTAATATAGCCGCTGAGCTTGCTTTGAGAGCATTACCGGATGGCTATACGCTCCTACTCGCGACTGCAGCCAATACCATCAACGCAACGCTCTACCCGACACTGAATTTCGATTTTGTCCGCGATATCGCGCCGATAGGGCCTGTCGGGACATCGCGATTCGTCATGGTCGTCAATCCCGAGCTGCCGGCCGAAACGGTCCCTGAATTCATCACCTACGTCAAGGCCAACCCGGGCAAGGTCAATTTGGCGTCACCAGGTGTCGGCAGTTCGCCGCATATCTTTGGCGAGCTGTTTAACATGATGGCGGGGATTAAGCTCGTTCATATCCCCTATCGCGGCAGCATCTTGGCTGATCTGCTTAGCGGACAAGTACAAGTCTTCTTCAGTTCGGTACCCTCAACCATCGCGTATATCCGCGCCGGCAATCTGCGCGCTCTTGGCGTAACCTCTGAGAAGCGCCTGAAACAGCTGCCTGACGTTCCTGCCATAGCTGAATTTCTGCCCGGGTACGAGGCGAGCGGGTGGGATGGCATCGTTGCTCCGAAGAGCACGCCCTCCGAAATCGTAGAGAAGCTCAGCAACGAGATTGGCACCGTAGTCGCCGATCCTGATATAAGAAAGCACTTAGAGGATTTGGCGGTGGAGCCTATGTCCATGACGGCCGGCGAATTTGGAGCGTTCATTGCCGCCGAGGCTGAGAAGTGGGCCGAGGTGGTCAAGGCGGCAAACATCAGACTGGAGTAATGCCCTGACGTCCGCAGGGCGTTGCCCGGAAACGGTTCGGCGCGGAGCGCTGTGTTGCTGCCGTTGCACTTCCGACATGTCGGACCGACAGCACCGGCGTCGAAGATTTGATGTAACTTGTCTCGTAGCGTCGGCTGCCGGCAGTCATCGGAAATCAAAGCCGAGCGCAGATGTCGCAGTGCAGCTACACGGACGTGCCGCCCCCCGTGCGCGCCGCGACTACGGCCGCTTGGATATAGGCATACCCAATAACCAGGCATCCAAAAATGTATTGGACGTAATGGCAGGCGCGCGCTCAAACATTCTAGCCCAGCAGTTCCCAACATTCACCGAAATGGAAATGAATAAATGAAAAGACCTCACCTACGTGGCTATATCGCGAGCGCGCTCGTTCCCTATGATGCAAAGCTTGAAATCAACGAGTCCGAATACGTCGCACACCTGAAGGAGATCAGCCAGGCGGACGGCCTGTGCGGCGTCTACGTGAATGCGTGGGTGGGGGAGATTTACTCGCTCACACCCGAGGAGCGTCAGCGGCTCATCAAGATCGCGCGGGCAACGCTACCGCGGTCAATTCCCGTCATCTCGGGGATCATCGGCTTCAACCTCCTGGACATGGTGAAGGCGGGGTTGGAGGCGAAGGAAGCGGGAGCGGACGTGTTGGAAGTATTTCCGCCCTTCGACAGCACGCTGTTCTTTCGCAGGCTGATGAGCTTTGACGAGGTGCCGCTCCAGTTTTTCAGCGACATGGCGCGTGAAGTGAAGATGCCCCTCTCCATCTTCAAGTACGCGTCGGAGCGAGGACTATCGTATTCAAACGACGTCCTGTTAAGGGTGGCGGAGGAGATCGAGGAGGTGGTGGCGATGAAGGCTTCCTGTCTGACCTCCGCAGACTACTACCAGGTGTGGAGCAAGCTGAAGGGCAAGCTTTCGCTGTTCGTGACGGGCGGCGACACGGTGGACATGCTCGGCATGATGATGATTGGGGCAGATGGCGCACAGGCAGGCATCATGGCCCTGGGCCGCGAGAACTGGACGCGGTTCATCGCACTGTCGCTCGACGGCAAATACACCGAAGCGCGCAATCTCTACATGGAAAAGTGCGCCCCCATTGCTGATCACTTCTATGGCGCGCCCCTTAGCAGCTTCCGCCGGCATCGGCGGGGATCCACCACGGCGTTCATTAAGGAAGGACTCGTGGCGATGGGACGATTCACGAACGCGCGGCTGCGGGCGCCCGATCTCGAAGCCACCAAGGAGGAGCGCGAAGGCGTGGTCGGCCTGCTCAGACGCATGCAGCTGGTAAGTTGAAGCGGCGGGAGGAAGCAGAGGCCGCGAAAGTGCTGATCAAGTTTCTTCACTCGCCGGAAGCTGCCGCTGTATTCAAGGCCAGAGGGCTAAATCCGGCTTGAATATCACTATCCCCCCCAAATAACGCCGCTGCAACTGTCGCCGCGCAAAACGATGCAAAGGTCGATGTTCTCTGGCGGCTTTTGGCCGATCTCGGCTACGCCGGTCGCGTGACTGCGCGGCCGTTATCTGGGGTGCTGCGACCATTCTCCCGGCATGTGTCGGCTTCGCAGATAGCCGTCGCCGGACTGTAGCGGCCTTTCGCGCTTTCGGGCGACGCGCCAATCGAGCGCTCATTAAACGCCAAGCGAGGCGCTTTCTGCGTTGGCAATCGGCCTACCACCGGCCCCGGTGGGAAAATGTGGATTCCGGGAACGCGCTCGCGTCGAACTCAGTTCGTGTTGGTTTCGGGTTCGGCTTCAGCTTGATGCAGGTCGATCCTTCATGGCTGCAATCCAGCGTCGTGTGCTTGATCCAGCGCCGCAGTTCTTCGGAACCCCGCAGCTCACCTTTGACGCGAAGACCAAAATAGCCGGTATTGGTATTCACGAATCCCGGCGATCTGCCACGCTTGCGACCATGGCCATGAATGAGCCGGATGCGCTTTGCGCCCATTTCCCATGCTTGTTCAATGATCTTCATCAAATCTATGTCATTTGGATGATAGCCGTGGAGATCAACCTCAAGAACGTCGGCTGCGATAGATACGCGATCAGTCATAGTCACCTCCTTAGCTTCCTAAGCGCCCACAACAGTTCTCCCGCTCTCGCTCTGAAGTCGTACTTCCTTCCCGGCAGTGCGAGCGCGTACACCGACCGCCCGTAGAACACCCCAGCACCGCCCCTTGCCGTGGCCGCTGGTGCGTTTCTGCCGTATCATCGCTCCATGCTCGCCGCTTCCCGCCGCCTTGGATAGTCGATGAGCACGGGGAGTCTTTCATCGTTTGCGACGCAGCCGAGGCTCAGAAGAGCTTGGCAACCCGCCGCGCCAAGATAGTGCAACGCAGTTGCACCTTCGCCAATCGATGCGATTGACCCCCTGCTTGCTTGCTCGGGGCGGTTGTTTAATGATGGACCTCTGGGATTGGCGGTAGCAATGCGTTTTGGCGGCCTCTCGGCGACGGCGCTCGGCCTTGTGGTCGCGGCCTGTGCTGGCGGGTATCCACAGCCTAGTGCAATTGTCCAGCCCCCGCGGTCATACGCAACTTGTGCGCAGAACAGTGACGCATGTAGACCGCATCAGTTGGCGGCGTTGTCACGTGTGCGGAGTGCGCCCATAAATGTCCCGGTGTCTGGGGTCGGCGCACGGTCCACGATGTCGATGTCCGACAGCGTCCCCATTATAAATTTGGAACAGGTCTGCCAGGGCCTCGCTGAGCAAGGCGCGCGGGCGAAAAAAGATTGCCTCGACACTGAGCAGCAGGTCCGCAATGAGCTGATGAAAGTATGGCGAAGCTTCGACACCGCTGACCAGACTCATTGCGCGACTGAATCGAGGATGGGCGGGGAATCGAGCTATACTGAGTTGATCACATGCTTGGAAATGGCCAGCGCCGTCCGAAAGTTGCACGAGGAGGCCGACGCTGCACGGCATCCGCAAACAATAGGCCAACGGTGAGACCGTACCGAATCCTAAGTTTGCAACTTATCGACATTAGAGCATGATCCGGAAAAGTGGGAACCGGTTTTCCGAAAAGATCATGCTCAAACAAAATGCTAGAGCCCGGTTCTGATTCAATCAGAACGGATAGGGCTCTAGCCGATGCGGAGGAGCAATCCGCAAAGCAATTGGCGGCCGCAAGCCCGCACCATCTTCGCCTTCTCCCGCGAAATATCTCGGCCTAACCGTCGATTGCCTCCGGACAGTTTCCGCGTGAACTTCGGTAAGCTGCCGGTGTTGCTGCGCTGGAGCAATTAGGCCCTCACACGACCGCCCTTTGTGAGACTGTCACCGGGAGATCGAGCCGGTATAGCTATAGGAGTTGCCGCGCGGGCCGGTACCCTGGCGGCTGTAGTTGCAGGTGCCGCCAGAGCAGCTCGTCGAGCCTGAGCGGCTTGCGCTGTTGCCATTAGGTCCCGTTGCACTATGTTGCGAAGAACAAGATCCGTTCGCGCAGGTTCGCGAGCCGCTATAGGTCCCGCCGCGGGGGCCCGTGCCCGACCAGCTGCGACCCCAGGCATTTGCGTCCGCAGCCGCGGCAACGGCCATGGCAGCTGTGAGGACCGAGACAGCGATGAACTTGCCCATACTCTTTTCCCCTCGATGCTAAGCGATTCCGTGCCGTAATCATTATGGCAAATGGTTAACAAAACCCTTCTGCCAATTGGCGCGCCTTTAAGCGCCTGCTGACGCGCGCCCACGCCTGCCCCGCATCCGAAATAACATACGGAGCGCCACGCCCATCGGGGCTGGACTTTCTTTGGTTCGAGGATGTGCCTCATTGCGTTATCTCAAGGCGCGCGCGGTTGAAACCACTATTGTCGCGGCATGGCTCCGTTCCTCTACCGATGCCCCCATACCGGCACGACGGTGCAAGGCTGGATCGCCGCCGACCCAACCGGAAACAAGGACGAGGCTTACGAGGGCGTGACCTGCACAGCCTGCGGACGGGTCCATTTAGTCAACCCAAAAACCGGGAAGGTTTTGGGGGCGGAGGATGACTGGGGTTAATCCCAAGGCCCGTCTCTGTCGGTGGGGCCTCCATTGAAACTCGGCGATACGGCGGAAGGTTTAGCCGGCCGGCACGCGGTGCAGGCCAGCCGCCCGATGCGCGAACTGCGTCAGACCTACGAGCTGCGGCGCTCCGCGGTCCACGTGCCCGAACACTCGCCGCCGCTCCACAAGCCTTCGCCGATGCTGCCGGCGAGGCGGCCGGAGCCGCTCGCGCTCGACCTGCCGTGGCTCACCGTCACGGTGATGCTGCCGGTCGGCGCGACCTTGCCGGTGATCGTGAACGCGGCGTCGCCGGCATTCGCCAGCACGCCGTTTGCGATGCGGATCGGATAGCGATAGCCGCGGTCGCAGGTACCCTTCTCGGTGACGATCGACACGCTCCACACGCCGTCGTAGCGCGGCAGCGTGGAGCTCGACGTGGCGGCGAAGCCTGCGGAAGCGGCGAAAGTAGCGGATGCGGCCACGAGCGCGCAGACGGCGCGTCGGCCGATGCGGTTTCTCAAGGTCATCATAGCGGCCATCCCTGTTGTATATTTATGTAGGTATTTGCAATTCAAAAACTACTTTTATCTTGCGATCCGCGATGTGATGGGCAGCACAGATCTTCGCTTTTCCAAAAAGGCCCCCAAAAAGGCCCATGGAATTGCCGGACTTCTTCAGGATTTCCGCGCTGTCTCGCGGCGCTGTCCGCGGCGAACAGTGACCGGCTTTACAGTGCGCCGGAAGGCTGGCGGGGCAACTTACTAACGCCGCGCGCCCATTCCTAATACTTCCCCGACCCGGCCATTCCGTCTCCTTGTCCCGCAACGGCTCGCTCACAATCGCTTTCGTTCCGCCGCAAATACAAGAGCGTCGTCCAGGCGATCGTTGCCCCAGAACATCGCTGTGCCGATGAAGAAGGTGGGAGCGCCAAATATTCCTCTGACACGCGCCTGTTCCGTTTGTTCCCGCAACAGGGTCTTCGTGGGCTCAGCCTGAGCCTGACCCAGAATGTCCGCGGCCGGAAGACCTAGCTCCGTCAATATCCGAGCCAAGCGGTCAGGTTGGTTGATGTCTTCGTCCAGCACAAAGTTGAGTTCCATCACCTGACGGCAGAAGGCCCCGATCCAAAGCTGTTCGGCCCCCAGCAGCGCTACGCGCAAGGCAAGCACCCCAAGTCGCGGGAACGTGCTGGGTCGCACCCATCGCAGCCCGTACTTGCGGCACTGACGCACCATGTCCTGCCACACATAGGCGCCCTTCTCCTTTTGCAGCACGAAGGGCGACGTTGCCATGCCTAGGGCCCGGAAAATCGGTCCCAGCAAAAACGGCTTCCAGACAATCCGGACGCCGTGTCGCTGCGCTGCATCCTCAATGCGCATGACGCTCAGGTAACTGTAGTTGCTGCCGAATTCGAACCAAAACTCGATTTCTGGCCACGGTTCGAACATCCCTGTCACGCCAGTCATCGCCGAGTGCTCCGAAACATGCTTGTGCGATTTTAACAAATGAAAGCCGCCCTGCGGCACAAACGAGAAAAACTATCCATCAGGTTAGAAATTCTCGTTTGGTCGATCCTGGTTCGCGCCTTAGGGTTCGCCCCCATTTTGTGACTCACTCCGTCACTGAGGCGATAATGACAAGCATCAACACTCGGCTCACCCCCGCGCAATCCGGCGCCGTGGCGGGCACCGTGGCCCGCACTTGGCGCACGCCGTTGCTGATCATCGGCTTCGGCTGCCTGATCTCGCTGATGTCCTTTGGGCCGCGTTCATCGCTCGGCTTTTTTCTCACCCCGATGTCGGCCGCCAATCACTGGGGCCGCGACGTCTTCGCCTTCGCGCTGGCGTTGCAGAACCTGCTTTGGGGCATCGGCCAACCGCTCGCCGGCATGATCGCAGATCGGTTCGGCACGGTTCGGGTGTTCTGCGTGGGCGGACTGATGTTTGCCGCCGGCCTCGCGCTGATGTCGCATGCGACCAGCGCCCCGATGCTCGATGTTTCGGCCGGCGCGCTGATTGGATTTGGCCTGTCAGGCACGTCGTTCATGATAATTGTGGCGACGTTCGGAAAGCTGTTGCCGCCGGAGTGGCGCATGATCGGCTTTGGATTTGGCACGGCAGCGGCTTCGTTTGGGCAATTCCTGTACTCGCCGCTTTCGATCGCGCTCATCGACTCGTTCGGCTGGCAACAGACTCTCATGATCTTCGCCGTGAGCCTGCTCGCCGTGCTGCCGCTGTCGATGGCGCTCGCAACGCCGAAGAGCGGAGGATCGTCGAGTAAAGAGGACGCGCCGCAATCGTTACGGCAAGCGCTTTCCGATGCTTTCGCGCAGCGCTCCTACGTCCTGCTTGTGCTCGGCTTTTTCACCTGCGGATTCCAGCTTGCGTTCATCACGGTGCATTTGCCGGCTTATCTGGTCGATCGTGGTCTCTCCGCAACAGTCGGCGGCTGGACGCTGGCGACGATCGGACTCTTCAATATCATTGGCTCGCTCACCTATGGCTGGCTCTGCAACCACGTGCCCAAACGCTATCTGCTCTCGTTCAATTATTTCGTGCGTGCCGTCGCCATCTTCGTGTTCATCTCCTTCCCGGTGACGCCATTCAGCGCGATCGCGTTCGGCGTGGTCATGGGCCTGGTATGGCTCTCGGTGGTGCCGCCGACCAATGGCATTATCGCCGTGATGTTCGGCACGCGGTGGCTCGGGACGTTGGCGGGCTTCGCTTTCTTGAGCCACCAGATTGGCGGCTTCCTGGGCGCTTGGCTCGGCGGCATCGTGTTCGACCGCTTCGGTTCTTACGATCCGGTGTGGTGGCTGTCGATCGCACTCGGCATCATGTCGGGGCTCATCAATATGCCGATCGTCGAAAAACCGGTTTCGCGCGCCGCCGCGGTGCCGGCGTGATGAGCTTGGGTGGCGTGCCGTCGCCCGTGGCCGCCCGGCGAAAGACCAGCGGCAGCGGTATCCGTGCCGATCCGGAAGGTTTCGAGCGCATGCTGTCCAGCGCGAAGATCCATCGTGTCGGTCATGCGCTATCGGAACTGGCGGTCAGATGGCGGCATAAACTCGGCGAATGGCGCCGCAGAGACCGTGAACGCATGGAATTGCGTCGGATGTCCGATAGAGAACTCCGGGATTTCGGCGTGACGCGCGCGGACATTTGGGAAGAATCCCACAAGCCATTTTGGCGCCGATAAAGCTGTCATGCCCGACTTGGCCATGGAAATTAAAAATGGCACATTAGAAACGGCACATCGGAATCGGGAGAGTTGGCATGGCGACCTTCAAGGGGATCGTTGTCGACAAAGCGGAAAGCGGCCTAACGTGGCGGTCGCCCATTGTGGCAGGCGCCGCGATTATGATTGCGCTCGCGGGCACGGTCTGGCTTTGGGCCTATTACGGCGCGACAGTGTTCTTCGAGACCGTCCGTGCCGGCTTTGTCGCTTGCTTCGGCTAACAGGCCGCCGTCGTCCGACCGACTTCGAACGCCAGCTCCACTGTCCAAGCGGATAGCTCTCGCGGCACATAGCCGATTTTTGCTGCCAACCGCAGCATCGGGCGATTTTCCCAAAGCACTAATCCACTCAGCGTCTTCACGCCCTGTCTCGCCGACCGCGACAGCATTTGTCGCAGCAGAAATTCGCCAATTCCGACGCGCTGCAAATCGGATCGAACAATCAAGCCAATCTCTGCCTCCGATCGTGACACCATGACTCGGTGGGAAATTCCGGCGATCGCCGCTGATTCATCCGCCACCCATGCAATTTCTCCGATTCCGGTTTTAACAGCGATGAACCGCCGCAAGGTAACTTCATCCTCAAAGTCGAAGGGATGGCCAAAGCGCCGGCGAAGATCTTCGCGCTCCATGCGCCGCATAAACGCCCGTACCATGGTCCATTCGGCCTCGACCAAAGGCCTGTCAAGAACCGTAATTCGCTCGGCGCCAGACGAATGGCGGTATGAAGAATTTTCCGGCTCGCAAGGCGCTGCCGGCCGGCGCGAATTGGTCGGGGCTGTCCAGGTCTGACGGTTTGCAATCGACTCCGGCCGCATCGACCAGATAAAGCGCCAAGGCTGACCTGGCGCACGCGCGATTTTCTCATTTGCAGTCGAGTTTCGCTCAACCACGAAGCGGATGGCGCTGCTAAACCAACCGGATGAACGACGCTTGCCGTCTCCTGAAAACAATTCAGTGGTGCGACGCGCCGGACATTGTGCGGGTCGATGACGTTCGACCAAAAAGGCCGCCGGCTATCGGGTGCGGCCTGGTACGGTGCGCGAGCCTGAACCCGCGGGCTTGCGATGCGCGGTCCCAACGCCGAACTCGGACAACAGCCAGCGCCGGAACAGTTTGACTTCGGGCTTCTGAAATTCCGTCTGCGACGTGACCAGCCAATAGCCGCTGCCGCTCGGGATTGTCTGGCCGGCCAGCGGCACCAGACGGCCACTGGCGATATCGTCGTCGGCGAGCGGCGACCGCCCCAATACGACACCCAGGCCGCGCTTGGCGGCGTCCAACGCCAACTGCATTCTGTCGACCCGCAGCCCGCTGTCGATTGACGAGGGGACCTCCATTCCAGTTGCCCGAAACCAGTGGCTCCAATCGGCCGAGACGGACGTGACGTGGATGAGCGGCGCTCGCGACAGCAGGCTGGCATCCGATGCGGTGCCGAATTGCTCCTTCAGGCTCGGGCTGCAAACCGGCATCAGCGTCTCCACCCATAGCAGGGTCCAGTTCGACGCTGGTTTCTTTGTCGATGTGAAGCGGATGGCGATATCGAAATCGTCGAGCGTGAGGTCCACCAGGCGATGCGAAGTATCGATCGTCACGCGGATATCCGGAAATTGAGCGATAAACTTCTCGAGGCGCGGCAGCAGAATCTTGTTGGCAAATGTCGGTGCGCTGCTGACCGACAGCGTCCCGGTCGCCTTGCGGCCGGGGAGCTGTTCGGTAGCCTTGGCGAGAACGCTGAGGGCTTGATTGACCAAAGGCGCATAAATTTCGCCGGCGCCTGTAAGCCGCAACCCCCGCGATTCGCGATAGAAAAGCTCGACGCCGAGCCAGTTCTCAAGGGTCTGGATGCCGTGACTGACGGCGCTTGCCGTGAGGTTCAGTTCGTCGGCCGCTTTCCGGAAGCTGTTGTGACGGGCAGCAGCCTCGAAGACCCGAAGTGAACTCAATGGTGGAAGCCGGAAAGCCATGGACCTGACCCGAATTCAACGTGACAGCCTGGCATTATAGCCGGCCGCAATAGCGGGCCAATGCGGCCGGGCGGCCGGGCGGCCGGAGCCGCATCGCGGGAGCGAGGATTGTGAATTTAGCGATCCCCTTGCACTGAGAAAATTTCATCCATGGTTGAACGATTTTCAATTCGAGGGAAGCAACCGCGGCGATGAACGGCTTTCACTCGCGACCCTGTATTAATCGTTTGCCGACGGGAAGCCTGAGTTGCAATTTCTACCTCAAGGACGCAACGACGGTGCCAAATGTTGCCGTTTGATCTTCATCCGCAGCGCAGCAACGCCGTGTGGCTCGCAAACAAGAAAACGCGCAAGCCGCATCCGATTCGCCGAACCGATCGCGCATGCAGCGTGTGGTTCGTTTCGACTTTGCAGACGCTTGTAACTTGGACCGACCGATCGAAGCAGCGTCGGGCGCTGGCGCGGCGGTCGGAACGCGAACGAAGAGAGCTGCCGCCCCTGTGGTGGCCGCCGTTGTTTTGACGGGCGCCGGCACGGTGAGGTTTGTTGTTGGCCCCTTAGCTGATATTGTGCGGCTGGGATCGAAAGCCGCGCTTTTGACGGCAAAGCGGACGGCGACCAACAGTTGCGCACGACTCGCGATTTATGAGTACGCGTGCCAATCCAGCCGCACGGCCTGCCCCGGCCGCGACCGTGCGCTCGATGGTGAGCGTCATGCGGCTTATGCCACTTTTCTAGCGGTGAATTCCTGCGCCTAGCGCCGCACGCGGCGCTCGTCGACCTCGATGCCGAGCCCGGGTCGGTCGAGAACCGCCAAATGGCCGTCCTCGATGCGAAGCGGATCGATGACGACATCCTCGGCAAGGCCGGGGCTGGTCACCGTCAGGCCCCAGGCGATCGACGGAATGACGGCGGCGACATGCAACGCCGCCGCCGACGCGACGCTGGTCTCGCCGGTCTTGCAGGAGATGTTGACGTTCATGCCGAGCCGGTCGCACAGGCGGCTTGCGTCCAGCACCGGGCGCAGGCCGCCGAGCTTGATCGCCTTCAGGCTGACGCCATGGGCGGCCTTGGCGGCATGATGGCGTTCAATATCGTCGCGCGAATGGATGCCCTCATCGGCACCGATCAACACGCGGCTTGCGGCGGCGACGCGCGCCATGCCCGCCAGATCGTGGGCGTGGACCGGCTGTTCGAAAAACCCGAGCCCCGAATCGGCGACCGCGTGCACGTAGCGGAGCGCCTCCTCGACGCCCCAACCTTGATTGGCGTCGGCCGAGACCAGGCAGTCGTTCCCGAGCGCCCGGCAAATGGTTTGCGTCCGCTCGGCGTCGGCCTCGGGCGAACCGATGCCGACCTTGATTTTGTAGATGAGATAACCGGCGGCGCGGCGCTCTTGCGCTTCGCGCAGATCGGCTGCGGCATCGGCCGAGCCGATGACCGCCAGGACTGCAATCCGGTCGCGCAGTTTGGCGCCGAGCAGCGCATGCAGCGGTCGTCCCGTGGCGCGACCGACAAGGTCGTGCAGCGCGATCTCGATGGCGGCTTTGGCGCCGCTGTTGCCGTACATCTGCGCGTCCATCGCCGCCGCAGCACCGGCAATGTCGTCGGCAGGCCGCTTGAGCAGGCCGGGCGCCATATGGCCCACCGCCGCCATCATGCTGGCGATGGTTTCGCCGGTCATGACCGGCGCGGAGGCCGCCTCTCCCCAGCCGACGACGCCGTCGTCGGATTCGACGCGGAGGAGAACATTGTCGGCGCGCGCCACCGTCTCGCCGGCCATCTTCACCGGCTTCTTCATCGGCAGGCTCACCGCAATGGGCTCGATGGCTTTGATCCGCATGCTGCTCCTCGATTGCGATTGCCGCGCCCAATCTACCGTGCCGGTGAAGTGTACCGGGACGAGCCGCATCGCGACAAGCCGCGGTCTGTCACGCCAGGTCCGGCAGCGATGGTGCTGACGTCACGTCGCCTCGCAGCGATTGTGGGCGAATTTTGGCGGTGAGCGTGGCGGTGCCTATCTGCGGTCCGCGCCGAAATCAGACCGCGCCGCCATTTTACCCGTGTTGGCTTCGACCGGGGTTTACCGCATGCGCATGGGAACCATCTCGTTGCGCACGGGAAATTTAGCGCTTGTACATGGTTGAATGTCCCGGTTGGCTAAATTCGCCAGCCGGCAAAAGGTCGCATGCAGAGGGGCCGTACAGAAGCATCTGTGCATTAGTGCATAAAATGACCATGTTCGTTGCGCAATGAACCCACTCTCTCGATCCAACTGTCCAGGTACAATGCGTTGAGCGGTCCATCTTCGGAGTTCCGATCATGCGAGCAAACCTTCTGACTTTGGTCGCGGCGCTCACGTCGCTCATCGTCCCCGTTCACGCCTTGAGCGCCGAGCCGACGCCGCTCGGTCTTTGGCAGGCGGTCGATGACTACACCAAGCAACCTACCGGCTGGTTCCTCATCAGCGACCACGACGGCGTCTACGACGGAATTCTCGCGAAGATGTTTCTCAAGCCCGGCGAGGATCCCAATGTACTGTGCGACCAGTGCAAGGATGACCGCTACAACCATCCGTGGCTGGGACTCGAGATCATCCGCGGCATGAAGCCAGAGGGCGACAAGTACGTGGACGGGACGATCCTCGATCCGCGCGACGGCAAAGTGTACCAGGCCATGATGACGGTTTCGCCCGATGGCCAGACGCTGATCGTGCGCGGCTATATCGGATTTTCGCTGTTGGGACAAAATCAATATTGGACGCGCTTGCCGGATTCCGCCTACAGCGTGCTCGATCCGTCGATCAATCCGAACCCTGCCGTCGCTCCGACCGTCGCTCCGACGCATCCCCCGTCCGCGCGCAAATCGCAACCCATGCCGCAGTCGGAAAATTCGGCGAGGCGTTAGAGCATGATCGCGAAAAAGCTTGCCGCGGACTTGATCCGGGGTGGCAGCCGGTTTTCGGCAAAGATCCTGCGCAAAAGAAAAATCTAGACGTCACGAGCCGCCTTGGTGTTGGCGCGGCTTGCCCATCAGGATGGGCTGGAACAGCGCCGCCGCCGCCATCGTCGTCATCAGCGAGATCGCCAGCAGCTTGCCCATGCTGGATGTCCCCGGGTGGCTGGAAAACCACAGACTGCCGAAGGCGGTCGCCGTCGTACACGCACTGAACGTGACGGCCCGCGTGAGCACCGACTGCAGCAGGTTCGTCTGCCCTTCGCGCCAGGCCATGATGTAATAGATTTTAAATGCCACGCCGACGCCGAGCAGCAGCGGCAGCGCGATGATGTTGGCGAAATTCAGCGGCATACCGATCAAGACGCAGATTTCGAGCGTGACGACGCCGGCCAAGAGCAGCGGAATAAGCGTCAACAACACATCGCTTATCCGCCGCAGCGTAATCCACAGAATGATGGTGATTGAAATGAGCGCGCATGCGCCGGCTTCGATGAAGGCGGTGACGACCGTGCGCCGCGCTTCAAGGATCGAAATCGATCCCTCGGTCGCGTCGGGCGCAACGGCCTGAACGGCCTGCGCAAATGTGGTCAACACTTCATTATCGCTGGAATCGCCCTTCGGCGCGACATCCACGCGCGCTTGCCCGTCCGGCGTCACCCAGTCGCGCGCGAGGTCGCTTGCAAGGTTGTCGCGGGTGATCTCTTTCGCCTTGAGCAGATTGCGCAGGTCATCGAGCGTCGTCCGCAACGGTTGGACGAACACCGCTGCGGCCTGCTGCCGCGTCGCCTGATCCGCCTTGGCGAGCGCGGTCATGGCTGCGGCGAGGCGCCTTGCCGCAACGGCGCCGGTGCCGGTGCCGGTGCCGGCAAGGCGATTGAGCGCATCGACCGTGGAATTGATCATGCTGACGATCTGTGCATCCGAGATCGGCGCAGCCGGTTTGGTCGGATTGAGGACGGGGTCCAGCGTCTTTGCCGCGTTTCGGATGAGCGAGAGCTTTTCGCTCTGTTGGTCGGGAACGAGGCTCGACAGCGTCACGACCCGCGCCACCTGGGGCACTGCCCGCAGCTTGGCGGCTATCTGATCGGCTTGTGCGAGTGTTGGTTGCAGCAATTCGATGTCGTTGGCGCCGCTTTCCGGATCGTTCTTGAGCTCAAGATAGGTCGCGACCGACTCGACCGTTTTGCTGCGCAGATTCATCGGATTGAAGTCGAACTGCAGCCAATGCAACAGCGGCAATCCGCCGACGATGACGAGGAGGGTGATGATAAGGATCGGCATGCGATGCCGTTCGAGGAAGCCATCGACCGGCGCGAGGAACGCGTAGCCGAGCGGCTTCGGCTCGCTCGGCGGTTGGAGCCGGCTCAACAGCGCCGGCAGCAAAGTGATGCTGGTGAGGAACGCGATCAGCATGCCGACGCCGGCAATAAGGCCGAGCTCGGACACACCCTTGTAAGCCGTCGGCATGAACGACAGAAAGCCTGCCGCGGTGGCGAGCGCCGCGAGCGTCAGCGGGGCGCCGGCGCGTCTGCCGGCTTGCAGCAAAGCCTCGCGCAAATTATCGATTTCGTGCCGCTCGGCCCGATAGCGGACGCTGAACTGGAGTCCGAAATCGACCCCGAGGCCGACAAACAGCACCGCGAAATAGACGGACATCAGGTTGAGCGTGCCGACCATCAGCAAGCCGAGGGCCGCCGTGATGGAAAGCCCGACGACGAGGCTGACGAACACGGCAAAAATGATCCGCACCCAACGCAGCGCCAGCCACAGGATGACGAGCACGATCGCAATGGTCACGGTGGCGTTGAGCCCGGCGTTCTCTTTGATCGTGGCGAATTCCTCATCGGCCATGGGTACCGGGCCGGTCAGGCGCACGCGCGCCTGGTAATCGGCTGCGAAATTGAGATCGGCGGCGGCTTGGCGAATGGCCGCGCTCGCCTTTTGCCCGGGCTCGAGCTCGGAGTAGTCGAGGGACGCCTGAATGCTGAGGAACCGTCGCAGCTCGCCGGGGGTAGACGCGCCGCCCCGAACCAGCTCGTGCCAGGAGAAGCTCGCCGGCCGTCCCGCATTCACCTTCTCGAGCGCATTGGCGCCGAGCGTCATCGGCCAGGTCATGTTGTCGAGCGTGATTTGGCCGCCCTGCACGCCGAGCAGCCCGAATTGGAGCGCCTGGATCACGCCGCGCAGGCTCGGGTCGCTCGCCAAGACCTGAACCAGACGTTGCGCCTGCGCCAGCATTTTGAGCTGCGGCTCGAGCTGATCGGTCGGCTCGAACAAGAAGCCGTTCTGCGCGAAGAATGCGCCGCCTTGCGGCTGTTGGATGGAGCGAAACAAATCCTTCTGCTGCGATAGCCGCTGCACCAATGCATCGGTTGCCGCATCGGCGAGCTCCGGCGTCGGCGCGTCGATCACGGCGTCAAGCAATTCGTATTGCGGAAAGGCCTTTTCGAACGCAGCTTCGCGCTGCCGCCACGGTATGTTGGTGGAGATGAGCTGATTGATGTCGGTCGTCATGGAAAAATGCGTCGCGGCATACCACGACGATGCGACTGCAAGCAGCAGCGCCGCGGCAAAGACCGGCCAGGCATATTGCCCGCAAAAATCGATCGCGCGGACAACGAGGGCAGTGATCATCTTCATGGGGTCAGCAGAATGGGGTCAGCAGAATGGGGGCAGTAGAATGGGGGCAGTAGAATGGGATGGTCAGCGGGATGGATGGATCGTCAGCAGGACTAACTCTCGTCTGAGGCGTCAAGAGAAAGGCAAAATAGAGGCACTCTGTTCCGCTTCCTCACCTCCGAGCATCCGCCGGGCGCATTGCCTGCAGGCCATCCATGCGACATCCTGGGCCTAACGGCGACCCTAGATGCCCTGAAATGCCGCAAAAGTGAAATCGTGGATATTTTCCTAGACCGCCATCGGCAGGGCCTCGGACCGCGCGCCGTTGCGGGTCCCGGCGTTGGGCCGCAATAGCCCGCTGGACAAGGCGTGCATTTCCGCTCAATGGTCCCCGGAGAAAGGTCCATGATTGATCGGCTGCCCGGCACCCGGTAGCGATGAAGTCCGGGCTTGATTGTCACGGAGTCGTTGCCGAAATATCCAGGACGGACATCATGCCGGCGGCCGCCGCACGCCGTTGCGGCGCATCGCCGCAGTCCGGCATCGACCGGGAGGTATTTTGCAGATGAAGCAGATGAAAGTGATCCTCGCTCAGCCTCGCGGTTTCTGCGCCGGTGTCGTGCGCGCCATCGAGATCGTCGAACGCGCTCTGCAAAAATACGGCCCGCCGGTCTATGTGCGCCATGAAATCGTGCACAACAAGCACGTCGTGGAGAGTTTGAAGGCCAAGGGCGCGCGCTTCGTCGAGGATCTCTCCGAAGTCCCGCCCAACGCGGTTACGATCTTCAGTGCCCACGGCGTGGCCAAAAGCGTCGAGGAAGAAGCGGCGGCGCGCCAGCTTCCGGTGTTGAACGCGACGTGCCCGCTGGTCACCAAGGTGCATAACCAGGGCAAGCGCTACGTCGGACAGGGACGCCGGCTCATTCTCATCGGCCATGCCGGTCACCCGGAGGTCGAGGGCACGATGGGTCAAATTGCCGAGCCGGTGACGCTGGTGCAGACCGAGAGCGACGTCGCCTCTCTCGACATTCCGCCGGACACTCCGGTCGCCTATGTCACGCAGACGACGCTCAGCGTCGACGACACGCGCGAGATCATTGCGGCGCTGCACGACCGCTTCACCGACATTGTCGGGCCGGAGACGCGCGACATCTGCTACGCCACGCAGAACCGGCAGACGGCGGTCCGTGAACTCAGCAAGCTTGTCGACGTTATCCTCGTGGTCGGAGCCAAGAACAGCTCCAACTCCAACCGGTTGCGCGAGATCGGCGAGGAGGCCGGCACGCCGAGCTATCTGATCGCCGACGGCAGCGAGGTCGAGCCGGATTGGTTCCGCGGCGCGCAGATCGTCGGCATCACGGCGGGCGCCTCCGCGCCCGAAGTGCTGGTGGAGGACGTTATCGACGCGCTGCGCCGGCTCGGTCCGGTCCAGGTCAGCGAACTGACCGGCCGTCAGGAAACCATCGAGTTCCGCTTGCCGCCCGAATTGACCGACAGCATACCGGCCGGCCGCCGGGCGGCGGCAAAAGTCTAGATCGACAGCGGCCGGCAACACAGACGGAAAACGCGAAGAGGATAGCGCTTGTGACTGTTTCGCTACGACAGATGACGGCCGTCGGTTCGTACATCCTGCGCCAGCGTCTGAAAGGACGAACGCGCTACCCGCTCGTGCTGATGCTGGAGCCGCTGTTCCGCTGCAATCTCGCCTGCTTCGGCTGCGGCAAGATCGATTATCCCGACGCCATCCTGAACAAGCGCCTTTCGGTGCAGGAATGCCTCGACGCGGTCGACGAGTGCGGCGCGCCGATGGTCGCCATTCCGGGCGGCGAGCCGCTCATTCACAAGGAAATCGGCGAGATCGTCAAAGGCATCGTGGCGCGAAAAAAATTCGTCTCGCTATGCACCAATGCGCTGCTGCTCGAGAAGAAGCTGCATCTGTTCGAGCCGTCGCCCTATTTGTTCTTCTCGGTGCATCTCGACGGCCTGAAAGCTCATCATGACAAGTCGGTGTGCCTGGCGGGCGGCTTCGAACGAGCCGTGGACGCGATCAAGGCCGCGAAGGCCAAGGGTTTCGCCGTCAACGTCAACTGTACGGTCTTCGACGGCCATCCGGCCGAGGACATCGCAAAATTCCTCGACCTCACCGAACAGCTCGGCGTCGGCGTCTCGATCTCGCCCGGCTACGCCTATGAGCGGGCGCCCGATCAGCAACACTTCCTCGGCCGCCGCAAAACCAAGGAACTGTTCCGCAAAGTGTTTGCGCTCGGCAAGGGCAAGAACTGGAACCTGACCCATTCCGGCATGTTCCTCGACTTCCTCGCCGGCAACCAGGAATTCCACTGCACGCCGTGGGGCATGCCGACGCGCAACATTTTCGGCTGGCAGAAGCCGTGTTATCTGCTCGGCGAAGGCTACGCCGAGACTTTCACGGAATTGATGGAAACCACCGACTGGGATTCCTACGGCACCGGCCGCTACGAGAAGTGCGCCAACTGCATGGCGCATTGCGGCTACGAGGCGACCGCCGCCGACGCCATGATGAAGCATCCGTTGCAAGCGCTGGCGATCGCCTGGCGCGGCGTCAAGACCCGAGGCGAGATGGCGCCGGAAATTCCGCTCGACCAGGCGCGGCCGGCGCAATACCTGTTCGACGGCCAAGTGCAGCAGCGGCTTTCCGAAATGCGCACCAATGAGGTGCGGGAGAAGCACAAGGCTGCTAACGCTGCATAGACCACTCCGGTGCTCGATGAACCGTGCGGACGCCATACGCCTTCTGAAACGACACGAAGCCGAGCTTAAGGAACTCGGCGTTGAGCATCTGTTCCTTTTCGGATCCGTCGCCCGCGACGATGCCAAAGATGATTCGGATATCGATCTATTTTTCGATCATGCGCGAGGACAACTCGGTTTGTACGAATTGATGGATGTCAAGGAGCGCACCCAGGAGATTTTGGGACAGCCGACCGACATCATGACGCGCGCCAGCCTGCATCCGGTACTGCGCGAAAAGATCGAAGAAACCGCGCTGCGCGTGTTCTGATGGCGGATCGCTCGCTCGTTCTGCGCCTAACCGATATTATCGAGGCTATCGAGCGCATTCATTCAGTGGTCAGCAGGTTAAGCTTGGAAGAATTCGAGGGCAGTTGGAAACACCAATGGGTGGTGGAACGAGGCGTGCTGATCATCTCGGAGGCAAGCCGACATCTCAGCGCGGAGTTGAAGTCGCGCCATCCGGAAATTCCATGGGCCAAGGTGGCTGGTATCGGAAGCGTCTTACGACACGACTATGAACGCATTGCTCCCGACGTGATTTGGAAACTCGCCACGGTTGATTTGCCGATTCTGGATGCGGCCTGCCGTGGCGAATTGGCAAGAGACTAGACCATCGATTCCATGAAAGTTGTCATTAGCAGGGGATTCATCGTGTCTTTTCAGGCTCCTATATATGCGCTTGGGGCTAGAGAAGGATGAACGAGATGGCGGCGTGGCGGCGGGCG
>Ga0074044_10001011_pt1 | contig 25811 bp, 18 predicted proteins | sample BogForMeECP23OM1_FD_94443 | JGI IMG/M metagenome (GOLD analysis project Ga0074044, IMG submission 94443) | Bog forest soil microbial communities from Calvert Island, British Columbia, Canada - Bog Forest MetaG ECP23OM1 | ecosystem: Environmental > Terrestrial > Soil > Wetlands ... | reverse complement strand
CCAGCCTTGGCCGGTAAAAAATTCATACGCGGCGGGGTTCTCAATTTCCGGGGCGTTGACGCGGGCGAGAATCAGACCCTTTGGCGCATCACTGATTTCAAGAAGATAAAGCCGGTCGCCCTCGCGCAAAATCTGGGCGGGCGCGACCGGAAATCTCCACTGGTCATCCGGCCGCAGCCGGACGAAATGTCCGAGCGGCGTTTCCGCCACAGCCAATCCGGCCCCAATCCCGTGAAAATTCCACGGCCCCGGCTCGTCGGTGACCACGATCACGGAATAGGAAAGATAAATGCGCGAGCCAAGGCTGATGCCGGCTCCCGGCCAGATGCGGTGGTGCTTCAGGTCTTCATCAGGAAAATACTCGAACGGATTGGCCACGACGCCATTTGAATCCGTGAAGTATTCGAGCGCCGGCGGCAGATTCGTCTGTCCGACGGGCAGGAAGGCAATGGTAGTGCTCTGCGCGCCTTTGCATTGCGAAAGTTGAGGCGTGGAGTTGGTTGCCGTCGCGCCGTAAAATGTGTCGCCAAATGCCCATAATGTCCCCCCTGCAACAGGCAGGGATTGCCCGCCGTCCTGAAACAACACGCCTGCGTGCCGCTGCCCTTCCGTCCAGATGGACCGGCCAAATTCGACGCGGGCCACTCGCGGCGGAGAAGCGGCGCAACCCGCGAGCGCCAGCGCAATGACGGCAACGGAAAATTTCCCCAGCAAGCGCCGCGTCGCTTCCTCCAGAAACAACCCGCCGAAGTCCCATGGCGATTTGGTTTGTTTGCTCATCAAAATTTCAAATTCAATTTAGCCACGGATGAAACGTAGATTAAACTGAAATTTGGGCGGCGCGGCAGCGCCGCCCTACCACGATTTGGTAGGGCCGAGCTGCCGCTCGGCCGATTTTCCTTGATCATCAAATTATTTTTCGCCAGCGATTTGGAGGAAATTTTTCTTCGGATAACGGAGTTTTCCCGCTTTGTAGAGTTCTTGGATTTGCAATTCGATTCTGTTGTATGCGTTATCCACTGACGTATAAAGCGCGTCAGTTAAATCTTTGAGCTGTTTTATGTCTCGTGGGTCAACTTGAACGGTGCATCGACCTGTTTGAACATCTATTTTTTCCAGCTTACTATTGTTGTGCAATTTTTCGTAGGCTTCATTCCTCCACGCCAAACATTCCATGGCGGAAACATACGAATGTTCAGCGGCTTGAACATCGAGAACTAGAGTTGGATTTTTCGTCATCAATAAAAATGAAATCGAATCGTACGCCACACGTAAAGAAGCATCTGTCATGCGAAATTGAATCAGCTTTCGTTCCCTGACTGGGTCATTTCGAAAAGGATCCAAATGTTGTTTTCGGATATTATTAATCGTGTTCAATTGACAAATTAGAGCCAATTGCGAGCGCACAAGTGCTCCGTGTTCCTCGGCTTGCTTCTTTTCATTTTCCTTTGATCTCTCAAACCAAAATGCACAGGCTGCGCCAAAAAACGCACCAGCCATAGCCGCCAAAAATTCCCCCGAACTTCTGCTAAAAAAGTCCGACATCAAATTCAAAAAAATGTGAAAAGTGTTCATTTCGGGATTAACCATTCACAGACTTTCCGACACGCGCTGGATTTTTACCGCCTTGCCGGTAGCGTCATCAATTTCAATGATCGCGCCGTGAAGCAAAACGCGGTCTTTCGCCACTTCAAACCGCTGCGGCATGCCGGTAAGGAATCGTTTGAGGACGGGCTCGATTTCGCGGCCCAGCACGCTTTCGTGCGGGCCGGTGAACCCGGCGTCGCTCAAATACGCCGTGCCGCCGGGGAAAATCTGTTCGTCCGCCGTCTGCACGTGCGTGTGCGTGCCCACCACCGCGCTCACCTGGCCGTCGAGCATCCGCGCGAACGCAATCTTTTCCGAGGTCGCCTCGGCATGAAAATCCACGAAGATGATTTTCGTCTGCTCGCGCAGGCGTTTTACCTCGTCAAGCGCGAGGAGAAACGGGTTTTCCAGCGGCGGCATGAACGTGCGGCCTTGTGCGTTCAGCACGGCGATTTGTAATGTAGCGTCGAGCCTGTGGCTCGACAGTTCGGCCACAGGCCGAACGCTACAACCAAAAACACCACTGCCTTGTCCGGGTGTGCCGGGCGGATAATTCAGCGGACGCAGAAAGCGCTTTTCGTTTGCCAGTAATTCCATGACTTCCTTCTGGTCCCACAAATGGTCGCCGCTGGTGATGACATCCACGCCGGCGGAAAAAATTTCCCCGGCGGTCTTGGGCGTGATACCGGAGCCGCCAGCGGAGTTTTCGCCGTTGGCGATGACGAAATCGAGCGCATGCTGTTGCCGCAGTTTGGGAAGAAGTTCCGCAACCGCGCGCCGGCCCGGTTGTCCCACGATGTCGCCGATGAAGAGAATTTTCACGGGACAATTTTAACCGCGAAACACGCAAAACACACGAAAGAAAACCAAAGGTGTCGGCAGATGAGGGCCGGACACCACCAACACCAAAGGTAGGGCAGAGCTGCCGCTCTGCCCTAATTTTACCGACAGCCAGCGCAGCAATGCCGGAGTAAAATTTGTAATTGAGGCGACACAGCAGAGACTGTTTCAAAAGTATCGGAGGGGCGAGTTATACGAGCCCCTGACTCATAGAATGTCTCTGAAAATGGGGCTCGTGTAACTCGCCCCTCCGACGAGAAATTGTTTTGAGACAGTCCTGCCGCCCTGCCAATCAAAGCCACCAGGTGATGGAACCGATGGCGGCGGCGACCAGCCAGATGAGCAGTACGGCGCAGGTCTGGCTCAGGCCCGTACGGACGAGCCGGTGCGACAGATGATTTGTGTCACCAACCCAGAATGGCTTGCCGGCGCGAGTGCGCAGAATGACGACCCAGGCGAGGTCAGCCAGGGGAATGGCCAGCACAAACAGTGGCGAGAGCACAGCAAGCGGGTGCGGATTGTGCTTCGTGTAAAAGTGCGGCAGGATGGCCATCACCGCGAGCAGATAGCCGACGAGATGGCTGCCCGCGTCGCCGAGAAAGGCGCGGGCGTTCGGAAAGTTCCAGGGCAGAAAACCCGCCAGCGCACCGCACATCAGAAACGCGATCGTCGCCACGAGATATTCGCCATCCGCCGCAGCGATGACGGCGAACTGCCACGCGCCAATCGCGCCCAGCCCGGCGCACAGGCCGTTCATGTTGTCCATGAAATTGAAGGCATTGACCACCGTGAGCACCCACAGAATGGTGATGGCGTAGCTGAACGTGACACTGGGCACGAAGAGCGTGATGCGCTTGCAGGCGGCGGCAACGAGCACGGCGATGAACAATTGGCCGATAAATTTCGGCAAGGGTTTCAGTTCATGTTTGTCGTCCAGCCAGCCGAGCACGACCATCGCAATCGCGCCGAACGCAATTACGGCAAGTTCAATGGCGCGGCGGTTCAATCCGTGCGCAATCAGATGCGTTTGGCTGGCAATGTTCACACCGAGCTTGAGCGAAATTGCGCCGGTCGCCAGCGGCAGCAACATGCCGGTGAGCACGGCGAGGCCGCCGGCAAGCGGCACCGGCGCGTCGTGGATTTTGCGCCGGCCGGGGTCGTCCACGAGATGGACGTGCAGGCACCATTTGCGCCAGAGCGGCAGCGCGAACAGTGTTGTCAGCAACGCGCTGGCAAAGGCGGCCAGGAAAAAGTTAAACGGGAAAACCATGCTTCGCAAAAATGTTTACCGCTTCCCCTCTCCTGGTTTCGCTCCCGCTCAACCACCCTCTCCCTGCCTGGCGGGGAGAGGGACGGGGCGAGGGGTATTCGCGCATATTAAACCGCTGATAAATTCATTCCGCGTTCGGCGGCCAGTTTCAGGTAAAGAGTATAAAGACTGTCCACCATTTGTTCGACGGCAAAATTTTCGCGGACGAATTGCTGTCCCCGACGGCCGAGCCGTTCGCGCAACGGCGCGTCGTTGGCGAGTTGGAGCAGCCGTTTGGCGACGGTGGCCGTGTCGCCGGTGTGAACCAAAAAACCGGTTTCACCTTCGAGACATACTTCGTCGGCGCCGTCGAAGTCATAAGCAACGACCGGTTTGCCTGCGGCCAGCGCCTGCGGCAGCGCGCGGGAGAGCGCTTCACGCGCCGACAGGTGGGCCAGGCAGTCCATGATGCCGACATAACGCGGCACTTCGCCGGGCGGGACCAGGCCGGTGAAGATGACCTTGCCCTGGAGGCCGAGCGCGCGGACCTGATTTTCAATTTCATTCCGCAAGGCGCCGTCGCCCACCAACAGCAGCCGCGCCTGCGGAGTTTGCGGCAGGATTTTTTGGAACGCGGCGAGCAGATCGGCGTGGCCTTTGAGTTTGAACAGCCGGGCGATTTTGCCGATGACGAAATGATTTTCGTTGAGTCCGAATTGCGCCCGAAGCGCAAGATCGTTCGTCGTGTTCAAAAACGGTTCCACCGGGAAGCCGCTGAAAATGCGCGTGTACATTTCCGGGCGTCCGATTCCAGCAGCGAGGTAGAGCCGCGTCATGGCCTGGGCGGAACAGACGAAATGCGTGGTAACTCCGGCGGCGTAACGTTCGGCGGCGGTAAAGATCCAGTTGGCGGGCGGTCCTTGGAACGGGCCGAAGGAAGGGCCGTGGATGTGGTGGATGATCACCGGCACGCCCGCGCGCCGGGCCGCGAGGCGGCCGAGAATTCCCGCCTTGCCGCTGTGGGTATGGACGATGTCAGGCTTTTGTTCGCGCAGAATTTTTTCGAGCCGGCGCAACGCGAGCCAGTCTTTCAGCGGGTGAATCGGACGGACGAGTTCCGGAACGCGTGTGAAAATTCCCGGCGTGCCCGCAAATTCAGATTCGAGCGAGCCTTCGGGTCCGGTCGTCGGGCCGGAGAGCAAATGGACTTCGACGCCGGGTTTTTGGCGCAGACCAAGCACGGAGGCGACGGTGTTTTCCTGTGCGCCGCCGACGACCAGCCGGGTGATGATATGGGTGACGCGCATCGGCGCGTTTCAGGGTGAATGGCCCTTAAGTTCGCGGAGCCGTTGAATAACGTTGGTGGCCTCGGCGGTGTTGGTATTCGCGTTGGCCAGATAAAGTTTGTAATTTCTAATCGCCTCGTTCGTGTCGTGCTGGCGCCAGGCGATTTCGCCGAGGCCCCAGGCGGCCTGAAACGAATTGGTGAACGATTGTTGCAATGTTTTGTAATCGGCGCGCGCGGCGTCGAACTTGCCGCTGTTGAGGCAGGCCAGGGCGCGATTGAAGAGCACCGAAGGATTGTTCGTTTGAGTGGCAAGCACACGGGTGAAAGCGGCAATGGCGTCATCGTAGGCTTTGAGTTGGATGGAAACATTGCCCCGATTAAAAAGCCAGGCCGGGTCGTTGGGCGCCAGTTTCAGTTGACGGTCAATGATGACCAGCGCGTTGGTGAACAGACCGTGCATCAGATAAGCCTGCACGGTGGTGTTGAGCAGATTGGTGTCGTCGGGATGGAGGGCGATTTCGGTTTCGAGCAATTGCGTTCCCTGTGCCAGGTCGTTTTTTTGAAAATAGACGGCGGCGGCGATGATATTCAGTTGAGTTTTATTCGTTTTGGCGAGCGAAAATCTTTCCGGGTGTTCCAGCGGGTCGCGCAAGGCATCGAACGCGCGGTCGGGCAGACGGGACATCACGTAAATTTGGCCGAGCCAGAGTCGTGCGTCCAGATTGTCCGGCTCGAGTTCGCGGACACGGTCGAACTGCGCAAGGGCCTGACGATTCAGCGGCAATGGCTGGTCAAGATAACTGTTTTGCATGAAAATAATTCCAGTCTGAAAACAAAAACTGGGCTCGTCAAACGGCCCGTTGGCGTTGAGCACTCCGTTCCAATCGCGGTATTTGCCAAATTGATCACTGGTGGTTTTGGACAAGTCCAGCGGCGCGCTTTTGCCGGCGCGAAGGCTTTGATTGAACCGGAGATTGATTTGCGCGACGAAATTGTCGGGATTGACTTCCTCTGCCAGGATGAAACACGCGGCGGCGTTTGTAAGATCGCCGGCCCGTTGCAACTGAACGCCCCAGAAATTCAGGCTGCGCGAGTAAAAGGTTCCGGCAAGGATGGCATTTTGATTTTGTTCGCGGGGCACATGAAATTTATCCAGCAGGCGCTGGCCCCAACTGCGCGGCGCATTCGGGTCGGGCGGTGTGACGGCGCGTTTAATGGGAGCGAACGCCTGCGTTTCCACCCGCGCCCAGAAGGCCTGGTTCTCAGCGATTTGATTTTTGTCCGGTAACGGTGGCAACAGCGTGTCATTGGGCAGTGTTTTTAGTTTGCAGGCCAGGCCGTGCGGCTCCTGATAGAATTGCTCGAAATAGTAGCCGAAGCTCGGATGCAGGTAATAAAGCCCGTTGGATTTGGCCAGCACGGTCAAGGCGCCGATGAGTCCAAACGGATCGAGCGGTTTCACTTCTTTCGGCGACACCAGTTCCGGCCACTTCTGCGGGAATTTATTGTGCAGGAACCGGAAATAAGCGGGCCAGTTCAGGGATTGCGTGTCGAGCGGCAAAAAATCCTTTGCCCGGCCGTCCCGCGCCAACGCCGCCTCCATGAAAAACAAACGGTACGGATCATCGCTCAACAAAACGCCGCCCGAACGCGGTAAATTCTCCTCCACGAACGATGCGTATTTTTGGAATGTATCGTCGTTTGTATCCCGAATTTGCGGTGCATTTCTGTAAGCCAGCCCGGTTACTGTTGCCACGGCGAGCACCCAAAAGCCAACGACCACCAAGGGATCCAAAAATTGAAACGGTTCCGGCCGGGATGGTTGCAAACGGCTGCTGGGTGCTTTGCCAAAAATGAGCAGAAAATAGCCGCTGAAGTAACCGATACTCAATGCCCCGAGATAATAAAGTGTCAAGAGCGGTGTTCCAAGACTGAGATGCCGCGGGCTGAACGGCGGGTCAAATGCCATCCAAATGCAGAAGACCAAAAAGGCGGCGCACACCAGATGAAACAGGAAACTCGTCAACGCCAGGCCCATGGGGCTGTGATCGCCGAAGGACGCTTTCCAGCGGATTGCCATCACGAACACCGGGATCAGGTAAGCCAGCAACAACGCCAGGAATTCAAAATATTGCGATGGGTGGAGGCAGCAGAAGAAATAAAATTTCAGCACATCATATTGCGGAACCAGGCTGATTTTCAGTGTCTCCCAGAAAGTCATCGGCACCTTGCCCGAAATCACGACCAGCAGTGGCAGCAGCAGAAAAAACATCATTCCCAGCAGCCCGCACAACATCATTCTTTGGATAAATCGCAGATTGAAGAAGCTCAAGCCGCGAATCCACACTATCGCTGCTGCGAAAGCCGGAAAAAATCCCACCAGCGCCCAATTATTTGCCATGCCTGCGCCATACACGACCGAGGCCAGAAACAAACGCCCCTCGCGTTCATCCAGCCGGTATTCCAGCAATGACCAAATCACGAACGCGAACAGCAACAGGTCGATCATCTCGCCCGCGTAATTCGTTGCGTTCTGCCAAAACGTCATTTGCAAACCGCAAACCAACACGGCCAAAACCGGCGGCAGCCACGCGCTGCCAGTGGTCAAAAACGAAAAATCGCTGTGTTCACGTTTGCGTTGCGCGTCGGTCCGGTCGTGCGGCAGCAACGCGACCGACCGCGCCAGCAAGCCGAGCGTCAAAGCCGCGCATACCGCGGAAAACACATTCAGCGCCAGTGGAATTTGCGGCGCCGGGAGCCAGCGAAAGGGATACGAAACGAGAAATAAAATCGGATTCGCAACCTCCGGCTGCCACGTCCAGCCTGATATTTTGGCGACCGCCATGAAGTTGGATCGCGACACCCAGCGGTTCAACGTGAACCAATAAAACGCGAAGGCCGCCACCGTCAAAAGCCAGGGCAAAAACCGCGGCGCAAAATTTTTTCGCGGGTCAGTTCTCATTCGCGTTGTCATTGAGTTTGTTCAGTCGAATCCATCCCGTGCGTCCTGGCAAGGCTTTGTGCCAGCGCGCAAATCCGCCACGCACTCGACGTGTTGTGTTTGTGGAAACATATCCAATGGCTGTACGCGCGCCAGTTCAAAGACACCATTGCCGCACAAAATGTTCAAGTCGCGCGCCATCGTCGCCGGATGGCACGACACATAAATCACCTGTGCCGGCTTTGTTTCACGCAACAATTTCAACGTCTGCGGCAAACAGCCTTTGCGCGGCGGGTCGAGCAGAACCGCCGTTTGTTCCGGTGAAAACTTTTTCAGCAATTCCGGCAAAACCGCCTCCACCGCCGACGCCATGAACTCGCCGTTGCTGATTTTTCGCGTCAGCGCGTTGCGTCGTGCCGCCTGGATGGCGCGCTGGTCGTATTCCGCGCCGACGAACGATTCGACCGCGTCCGCCAGTTCGATGCCGAAAAAACCGACGCCGCAATACAAATCCGCCAGATGCCGCGCGCCGCTGTCGTGGAGAAACCCGCGCACCGTTTCGACGAGTTTCGGCAGCAGGGAAAAATTATTTTGGAAAAACGAGTCCGGCGGCACATCCCAGTCTTCCGGCGGCACGCGCAAAACGATTTTAATCCCGCCTTTCGGCGGCGGATGCGCGCGGACCCGCCGGATTTCTTCGTTGAGCACCGGTTCGGCGATTTTGCATTCCTCGATGTCCTCGACCAGGCCGCAGTCCCGGCGCACAAAACCGATGTTCAGTTTTTGCTCCGGTTTGTTCCACTGGCTGCGAATCATGATGCGATTGCGGTAGCCGTAAGGCCGGGGGCAGGGGATGACCGGCGCCACCCGTGCCGGCTCAAACCCGCCAAGGCGCTGAAATAAATCGGCAATTTGTTTGTGTTTCAATCGAAGCTGCGTGGCGTAATCAACGTGCTGATACTGGCAACCGCCGCACTGGCCGAAGTAGCGGCACGCCGGTTCGACACGCTCCGGCGACGGTTGCACGACCCGCAAAAGTTTCGCGCGGGCGAAATTCTTTTTGACCTCCGTGATTTCAACCTCAACGGCTTCGCCGACGAGCACAAAGGGCACGAACACGACAAAGGAGTCGAAAGGCGAAGGTCGAGAGCCGACGGCGGCGTCACCGAAAGATTGTTTTGCTTTCGACGCTCGACTCCCTGGCGCGGCGAAGCGAAGCGAAGACGGCTCGTCTCTCGACACGCTTGCGCGTCCGACACCTTCACCGCCGAACGCGATGTCTTGAATCGTCAAGGTGAGTTGATCGCCAATTTTAAAAGGCACACGTTCAGCTTAGAAAGCGGAACGCCCTCAAAAAAGACTTTTCACCGCGCGGGATCGCTTTTTGCGGCGATGGCTTCGGAGAAAATCGCCAGCACTTCCGCCCGGTCAACCGCGCCGACCAGCTTGTTTTCCGCCGGATTGTTGACGACGGGCACGTTGCGCAATTCGCTTTCCAGCACCACTGGCAGCGCCTCGAGCAACCGCTGGCCGGGCGTGAGGCATTTCGGCGGCGGACGCATTACGTCATAGGCAATGACGGCGTCCAAATCCTGCGCGGAGTTCAGAAATTCCTTCAAGTCCTGCAACGCCACCACGCCGAGCAACCGTTGTCGCGCGTCCACGACCGGCAGAAAATTATTGGAGTTGGTCAAAAAACGGCCGGCAATTTCCCGGAGCGGCGTGTTCTCGCGCACCGGCGTTACCGGCGCGCGCATGAGGTCGCCGATGGTTTGTTCCATGGCCGCGCCGGGGCGGCTGGTTTCCTGGCCGAGCGCCAGGCCCTTGACGCGCAAATGTTCCATGTAAACCGACTCTCCGTGCAATTGCCGCGCCACCAGAATGGAAACCACACAGGCCAGCATCAGCGGCGGCACGAGCGAATAATCCAGGGACAATTCAAAAATCATGATCATCGCCAGCAACGGGGACCGCGTCGTCGCCGCCAGCACCGCGCCCATGCCCACCAGCGCGAACGCGCCCGCCGGCACCTCCGCCGCCGAACCGCCCAGTTGATGCAACGCCGTGCCGAACAGCGCGCCGGCGCTGGCACCGATGAATAATGTTGGCGTGAACACGCCGCCCACCGTGCCCGCGCCGACCGTTGCCGCCGTCGCCACCCATTTTGCCACCAGCAATCCAGCCAGCCACAGGAGCGGGTTCGCCTCGGTCAGGAATTTTTCGTGCAAAATGTCATTGGTCACGGAATAGCCGTTGCCGCAAACGCCCGGAAATCCGACGGCGATGATGCCCACGATCAAACCGGCCAGGGTCAGCCGGAGATAAACCGGCCAGTAGAGTTTGCGAAACTGCGCTTCCCCCAAACGCAGCAGTTTCAGGAACACGGCGCCCACCGCGCCGCAAAGCACGCCCAGCAGCACAAACCACGGCAGTTGCGACAGCGTGGCGGCGGGAAACGGCGGAATTTGATACCACGGCGCAATGCCGAAAAAGTTTCGCGACACCATGGCCGCGATGACCGACGAAAAAACCAGCGGCGCGAAGAGGTTCATCGAAAAATTTCCCAGCACGATCAGCGATGCGAACACCGCGCCCGCAATCGGAGCGTTGTAGGCCGCGGCGATGCCGGATGCCGCGCCGCAGCCGACCAGCAATCGCAACCGGTAGGGCGGCCATTTCGCGATCTGGCCGAGCTTGGACGACAGTGTCGCCGCCAGTTGCGTGATGCCACCCTCACGCCCGATGGAGGCGCCGGTGGCGATGCTGATGATGGCCGAAACGGTTTTCACCAGTTCCGTGCGGGATGGCAGCCGGCCGTCGCCGGCGACGACGACTTCGAGCAGGTTGGTCGAGCCTTGCGGCCCGACGAGCCGCAAGCCCCAATGCAAAACCAGTCCCGCCGCCAGGCCGCCCAGGGTCGGAACCAGAACACGTTCCCAATCGTTCAACCGCCCCGCGACTTCCACCGGATCGCCCGGCTGAATCAGATGAACTCCGTAATAGAAAGCCAGGTTCACCAAACCGCCAATGACGCCGACCAGCCCGGCCAGCACGAGGTGGAATGCCTCTTCATTGAGGACCAGTTTTTCGCGCCAGCGCAGCGCGCGCCGCCAGTGGCGGTGAAGAAAATCCCGCGCCTTGGTGACCATGCCGCTGTTCATCCACGACTGCACGCGGCAAATCTAAGCGCGGATCGCAATTTTGACGAGATGGGACTTTGAGATTCGCCCAAGGGCCAAGGCCGCGCTAAACAAAGATGGAAGTCGTTGGCAGGGCATAAATCCGAAGGTCGAAATCCGGGGTCCGCGTATAGCGGCGTGGCCGCCACGCGGCTTTACGACGAAAGAAGCCCGAAGCCCGAAATCCGAAGGCCGGACTGTCCCATGAGCGATTGGCGTTCGGGCTTCAGTTTTCGGATTTCTTTCGGCCTTCGGGCTTTGTATCCAAGGAGTGAGTGAGAAGCCCGGAGCAGCGTTGCCAAGACGTATCGGAGATCTCTACGGAGCCCGGATGTGTCCTGCCCGCTTCACTTCTTTTTCAAACCGGCGATGGCGTCCTTCATTTCGCTGAAGTGAGTGTCTGGATTGCCCGCGTTGGTGACGTGAACGATTTTGCCGTCCAGGCCGATGAGGAAGCTGACACGGCGCGCCATTTTCCGGCCCACCACCCGCACATCATAAAGGTCAACAATTTTTCCATCGGGATCGGACAGCAGGCGGAAATTCAATTTGTATTGGGCGATGAATTGTTTGTGGCTCTCGGCGGAATCAAAACTGACCCCGATGACCTCGACGTTGTTCGTTTGCAACCCGCTCATGCGGTCGCGAAAACCGCACGCTTCCTTCGTGCAGCCCGGGGTGTTGTCCTTGGGATAAAAATAGAGCAGCACGATTTTTTTGCCGATGAGGCTGTTCAGCTTTAACGTCTTGCCGTCCTGGTCCTGGCCGGTGAACAGCGGCGCGGCATCGCCGGCCTTGGGGATGGCGGCATAAGCTGCCGCGGTGGAAAAGAGCATTGAACCGATGACGAGCAGGCTGGCAAGACAATTTGTTTTCATGATGAGCTTCAATTTTATTTGATGTGCGGCCAACGGCGCAGGCCGTTTTGCCACAAAAGCTTCCAGACCATCCAAAGCGCTTCGGAGACAATGTGGCCGGACATCTTGGAGTGGCCTTCGGCGCGGTCGGTGAAAATGATTGGGACTTCGACGATCCGGAATCCCTGCCGCCAGAGGATGTGTGTCATCTCAATCTGAAAGCTGTAGCCGTTGGACTGGACGGCCTCGAGATTGATGGCTTGCAGCGCGCGCCGGCGAAAACATTTGTAACCGCCCGTCGGGTCGGTAAACGGCATGCCGGTGACATACTTCACGTATTTGCCCGCGCCCCGGCTGAGCATCAAGCGTTTCAGCGGCCAGTTGATGACGCGGATGCCGTCCTTGTAACGCGAACCGAGCACCAAGTCGGCATTCTTGGTGGCTTCGATAAACATGGGCACGTCGTCCGGGTTGTGCGAAAAATCACCGTCCATCTCAAAAATGAATTCATAGCCGCGTTCGAGCGCCCACTTGAATCCGGCAATGTAGGCGCGGCCCAGACCGTTCTTCTCCGCGCGATGCAGGACGTGAATTTCGGGGTGTTTCGCCGCCAGTTCGTCGGCCATTTTGCCCGTGCCGTCCGGGGAGTTGTCATCCACCACCAGCAGGTCCACCGGCACGGGCAGCGACAACAGCCGCTGCGCCATGCGCGGGAGATTTTCCCGCTCGTTGTAGGTCGGTATGATGATGAGAGTCGGATTCATGCCGGGTGACGCCGCAGATAATTATACGGGAAACGCGCGGAAAACAAGCGGGCAATTCGGGAATGTCTGAATTTCGTGTAGCGTCGAACCTGCGGCTCGACCAAATCGGCGCACAGCGCCGACACTACAACAAAACAAGGACACCACTGTCAATTCGACGAACGGCAGGCAGGGCCATCCGTTATGAAGTTTGATTGCCTCGTTTTGCCTGCGCGCCTAATCTCAAAGTCATGTTCGCCTCGCTGATTTCGGATGCGCTGAATCCTGAATATCTGATTCAAAATCCATGGCTGTTGCTGGTGTTCGCGTTCCAACTTTGGATGTTCATTGACGCGGTGCGGCGGCAGGAGTGGATTTGGGCGGTTTTCATCTTCATCGGTTTCGGGTTGTCGGCGGTCCTCTACTACTTTTTCGTCTATCGCGCCGCGCCGTCCGCCACGCGCGGATTTGAGCTGCCCGGCGCGCACAGCCGCCGCCGCATCAAGGAATTGCAGGCGCAAATTCATCACCTCGACAGGGCGCACCACCACTCGCAACTCGGCGACATTTATTTTCAACAGGGCAAATTGGATAAAGCCGGGGCCTGTTACCGCGCGGCATTGGAACGTGATCCGCAGGAGATTGACACCCGCGCCCATCTCGGCCAATGCCTGCTCCGCCAGAAACGCGCCGCCGAAGCGCGTCCGCTGCTCGAAGGGGTCATCGCCCAAAATCCGAAGCACGATTACGGCTACACGATGATGGCGCTGGCCGAAACACTGGCCGCGCTCGGCGAAACCGATGCGGCGCTTAAAATGTGGCAACAGGTCACCGCGGAACATTCCTACGCGCGCGCCAAGGTGCAACTGGCCGGGCTTTACCTCGCCAAAAACCAGCCGGAGCTGGCGCGGACGGAATTGAAGGATGTCGTGGCCGACGACGCGCACGCCCCCGCCTTCCAGCGCAAGCGCGACCGCGTCTGGGTGTGGCGGGCAAAAAGTTTAATGCGGAAACTGGGTTAGCATCCGGCAAATTTTTTCCGTAGGAACACGTAACGAGACTCGCGACTTAAATCCGAAGCCCGAAAACCGAATTCCGAAAGAAGCCGAATTTCGAATACCGACGGTTTGATAACAGGCTTCTGGTTGAATCATTTCGGTTTTTGGCATTCGGATTTCTTTCGGTTTTCGGGCTTCGGAATTCAATCAGACGCTTCTCACGCCAATGACTACAGGACTGTGTTTTCACTTTCATCATCGCCCCAAGTAATTCATTTTGGCGGCGTGTCAAACCTGATCGCCATCGTCGGCCGCCCCAACGTCGGCAAGTCCGCTCTGTTCAACCGCATCGTCGGACGGCGCATGGCCATCGTCCATGACGAACCCGGTGTGACGCGCGATCGCATCAGCGCCGAGGCCGAATGGCACGGGCGCGCCTTCACGCTCGTGGACACCGGCGGCATCGGCCTGTTGCGGCGCGAAAAGGCGGGCGATGTCATCGTCAAAGCGGCGATGGAACAGGTGGATTTGGCCATCGAGTCCGCGAATGTCATCATTCTCGTCGTCAATGTGCAGGAGGGAATTGTGCCGCTGGACCGCGAAGTCACGGAAAAATTGCGGTGCAGCGGCAAACCCGTTTTGGTCGCGGTCAACAAGGTGGACACGAGCCGCGCGGAAACGGGCATGGACGAATTTTCCCAGCTCGGCTTCGACAAGATTTTCCCGGTCAGTGCGATTCACGGCGAAGGCATCCAGCCGTTGATGGACGCGGCAACGGCGGCGTTGCCGCCGCCGGAAGCTTCAAGTGTTCAGTCTTCAGTTTTCAGTGAAGAACAATCCGGCATTGGTTCGCTTGAAACTGAAAACTTGAAACTGAAAACTGCTTTGAAGCTCGCCATCGTTGGCCGCCCCAACGTCGGCAAGTCCTCGATTATCAACGCGTTAACACAATCCGACCGGGTCATCGTCAGCCCGGTGCCGGGCACGACCCGCGATTCCATTGACGTGCCCTTCGAGGTCGAAACCGACGGGGTGCGGCAACAATACGTCCTCATTGACACCGCCGGCATGAGAAAAACCCGGCGGGTGGATGATTCGGTCGAGTTTTTCAGCGTTCGGCGCGCGGTGGATTCCATCGAACGTTGCGACATCGCCGTGCTGGTTTTGGACGCCGAGGCCGGCATTTTGGAACAGGACAAAAAGATTGCGGATAAAATCGTTGAAGCGCGCCGGGCCTGCATCGTGGTCGTCAACAAGTGGGACTTGGTGGCGGAATCCGTCCGCCAGGTGCGCGAAGAGGAAATCGCGCGCCGCAATAAAAAGGAACGGCGCGAAGGCCAGGCAAAGATAATATCCACGCTCGGCGAATTCGGCCAGTGGGTGCAGGAGAAATTGTTTTTCCTCGATTACGCGCCGGTGATTTTCACGTCGGCCAAATCCGGTTTTCATCTCGACCGTTTGCTCGAGGCGGTGCGTTATGTGGCCGCGCAATTGCAGCAAAAAATCCCCACGGCGATTCTGAACCGCACCTTGCGCGACGCCATCGAGCGCCGCCAGCCGGTCAGCGCGGCGGGGCACCGGCTGAAGTTTTTTTACGCGACCCAGGTGCGGCAGGCGCCGCCGACGTTTCTGCTGTTCATCAACCGCGACGAATTATTTTCCGACCCGTACAAAAAACATCTGGCCGGCGAATTGCGCCGGGCGTTTGGCTACGAAGGCTGCCCGATGGTGCTGGTGCCCAAACCGCGCCCCAAAACCGTTGAGCCGATACGAAAGTTCAAGTTGCCGCAACGGAAACACTCCGGGAAGTTTCCGCCGTCACGCGGAAAAAAATCGCGCTGAATTTTTTGTTCACAGCGGCGAATAAGTTGTCGTTTGCGCAATGCCGGCGCGAGATTTGCCGGGTTTTGTTTGGGAATATCGCCCGTAACTTTTATTTAAAATTTTCTTGCAACCACAATAGGTTGGGCATATTCTCCGTTCGTTGCCCACTAAATGGGGTTTCGCCTGGAATTGGGCGGTCGGCGAAAACCTGGAAGCGGGCTGAGAAGTTGATTTTCCCGACCGGTCTTCTGTGTCAAGGCGGTCGGGTGATTTGTTACAAAATAAAATTTCGACCGCCGCGAAAGGAAAAATTCATGATTGACGCACGCGAAGAGGTGTTGGTTCCGGCGTCGCAGAAAGGCAGTCGTCGTTCCGCAACGGTGGCGGCAGGTCGCCATATCAAGACCAACGGCGGGGCGGCGAAAAAACCGGCGCGCGTTGAGCGCGTTTTCAGCGATCCCAAGGTCAAGCCGTTCGACCAGATTGAATGGGACCGGCGCACCGCCGAAATTACCGATGACGCGGGCAAGGTCATTTTCAAGCAGGAAAATGTCGAGGTGCCAAAGTCGTGGTCGTTGCTCGCGACCAAGGTGGTCGTCTCGAAGTATTTTTACGGCGAACTAAACACACCGGAGCGCGAGACCTCGGTGCGCCAGCTCATTCATCGCATTTCCCGGACGATTGCGGATTGGGGCGTCGCCGACGGCTATTTCAGCAAGGCCGACGGCGAGATTTTTTACGAGGAACTGACCTGGCTGTGCCTGAACCAATACGGCGCGTTCAACTCGCCGGTCTGGTTCAACGTCGGGCTGTTCCATGAATACGGCATCGGCAAAAACTCCGGCCGGGGCAACTGGTATTACAACCGCAAGACGCACCAGGCCGAGCGCGCCACCACCCAATACGAATATCCGCAGGGCAGCGCCTGCTTCATCCAGTCGGTCCAGGACAACATGGAAGACATCATGCGCCTCGCCCGCAGCGAGGCGATGCTCTTCAAATACGGCTCCGGCACGGGCACGGACCTTTCGCCGATCCGTTCGGCCAGGGAAAAACTCAGCGGCGGCGGCCGGCCCAGCGGCCCGATGAGTTTTCTGAAAGTTTATGACCAGGTTGCCAATGTCGTGAAATCCGGCGGCAAAACCCGGCGCGCGGCCAAAATGAACACGTTGCGCGACTGGCACGGCGACATCGAGGAATTCATTGACGCCAAGCAGAAGGAGGAAAAGAAGGCGTGGGCGCTGATCGAACAGGGCTACGATGGCTCCTACAACGGTGACGCCTACGGCAGTGTGATGTATCAAAATGAAAACCTTTCCGTGCGCGCCAGCGATGAATTCATGCAGGCGGCGCTCGCCGGCAAGGAATGGTGGACGCGCACCATCACCACCAACAAGCCGCTCGAAAAAAAGGACGCCGCGAAATTGCTCTACAAAATCGCCGAGGGCACGTGGGTTTGCGGCGACCCGGGCATGCAATACGACGGCGCGATCCAGAAATGGCACACGTGCAAGGGCACCGAGCCGATTCACTCCACCAACCCATGCAGCGAATACGTTTTCATCAACAACACCGCGTGCAATCTCGCGTCGCTGAACCTGATGAAGTTCAAACGGGAAGACGGCAAATTTGACGTGGAACGGTTCAAGGCCGCCGTGCGCATTTTCATCACCGCGCAGGAAATCCTGGTGGACAACGCCAGTTACCCGACGAAGGACATCGCGGAAAATTCCCACATCTTCCGCACGCTCGGCCTCGGTTACGCCAACCTCGGCTCGCTGTGCATGAGCTACGGCCTGCCGTATGACAGCGACGAAGGCCGGGCGCTCGCCGGCGCGATCACGGCCATCATGACCGGCCACGCCTGCGAGCAGAGCGCGGAAATTGCCGCGAACCTCGGCGCGTTTCCGGGTTACCGCGACGCGCGTTGCGCGCACGTGTCCAATCCGCTGGCGAAGGACAACGTCGAATCCATGCTCGGCGTCATTCAACAGCATCGCGCCGCCATCGAACAAATTCAGCCGAGCCAGGAATTCAATTATTTGAAGGACGAGGCGCGCAAAACCTGGGAAGGCGCGCTCGCCAAAGGCCGCCAGCACGGCTGCCGCAACGCGCAGGTCACCGTGCTCGCCCCGACCGGCACCATCGCGTTTCTGATGGACTGTGATACGACCGGCGTCGAACCCGACATCGCGCTGGTCAAATACAAGCTCCTCGCCGGCGGCGGCATGTTGAAAATCGTCAATCGCGGCGTGCCCGATGCGTTGCGCCGTCTCGGTTATGGCGCGAAGGAAATCGAAGGCATCATCGCGCACATCGAAAAATTCGACACGATTGAAGACGTCGAGGAACGTGCTGCCGGCGTCCCGCCGGCAGATCAGAACCGCCGGCAGGATGCCGGCGGCACGCTGGAACGCAGCGGCCTCAAGCCGGAGCATTTGCCGGTGTTCGACTGCGCGTTCAAGCCGTATCGCGGCAAGCGCAGCATCCATTACCTCGCCCACTTGAAAATGATGGCCGCCGCGCAGCCGTTCATCAGCGGGGCCATTTCCAAGACCGTCAACATGCCGAATGAATGCACGGTGGAGGAAATCCGCGACACTTACGTTCAGGCGTGGAAGATGGGGTTGAAATGCGTGGCGATTTATCGCGATGGATCGAAGCGTTCGCAGCCGCTCAACACCAAAAAGACCAATGATGGCGGGGACAAGACGGCCGCCAACGGCACGTCCGCGCTGGAAGCCCGCATCAAGGAACTCGAAGCCGCAGTGATTGCTCTGCGCGCCGAAGCCGGCAAGCCGCTCCGCCGCCGTCTTTCCGACACACGCACCGCGGTCACGCACAAATTCGACATCGCCGGCCACGAAGGTTATCTCACCGTCGGTCTTTTTGAACCCGATGGCCAGCCCGGCGAACTGTTTATCACGATGGCCAAGGAAGGTTCGACCATCGGCGGTTTGATGGACAGCATCGGCACGCTCACCAGCATGGCGTTGCAATACGGCGTGCCGTTGGAAACCCTCGTCCGCAAATTCGCGCATCAGCGGTTCGAACCGAGCGGCTTCACCAAAAACCCCGACATTCGCAACGCCGCCTCCATCACCGATTACGTGTTCCGCTGGATGGCGTTGCAATTCATTCCCGGTTACCGGGCGGCGGCGGCCGCCAATCGCGCGCAGCCGGAACTCGCCATTCCCGGGTTGCTCGAAGAGGAAAAAAAAAGGGTGAACCGTCCGGTGCGTGAACTGGCACTGGCCGAGGACAGCGACGTCATTGACGTGAAGGAACCCGGCAACGGCGGCCATCAACGCAAGCCCGGTCCCGCCCGCACGGTGAAATCTCTTAGCGACTCCATCGCGCACTTCCAGCAGGACGCGCCCACGTGTCCGAACTGCGGCCACGTTGCCGTGCGCAACGGCGCCTGCTTCAAATGCCTGAATTGTGGGGAAAGTCTCGGCTGCTCTTGAGGAACCGAAAACACGACAGGCCGGGGGATTTCGATTCTCCGGCTGTTTGCTTTGTTTGGCCACAGAGTCGCAGAGGCGCGCGGAAACTGTTGGTTTGAACATCCCCTCGCCCCGCCCAAGCGGGGAGAGGGTGTCCGGCCCGTCGCGCCGAAGTGCGACGAAGGCGGAAGGACGGGAGCGGGGTTCAATTTTCATTTCACTCCGTGTTCTCTGCGCCTCGGTGGCAAATTTCCGCGCGCTTGTCTAATTTCGCCGCCGCGACTATGCTCCGGCCATGAGTGACACCACCTTTCATATGCGCGAAGACCCCTGGCGCATTTTCCGCATCATGGCCGAGTTCGTGGATTCCTTCCAAACGCTTTCTGAAGTCGGTCCGGCCGTGACCATTTTCGGTTCGTCGCGGACGAAACCCGGCAACAAGTATTATCGCGCCACCTGCGACATCGCCAAAGAGCTCGCCAAACACAAGTTCGCCGTCATCACCGGCGGCGGGCCGGGCATCATGGAAGCCGCCAACAAGGGCGCGGCGCAGGGGGGCGGCAAATCCGTGGGCCTCAACATCGAATTGCCGCATGAACAGGCCGGCAACCGCTTCGCCAACATCCCGCTGCACTTCCACTATTTCTTTGCGCGCAAAGTCTGTTTTGCCAAATACAGCCTCGGCTTCATCTACCTGCCCGGCGGCTTCGGCACGCTCGACGAATTTTTCGAAATCATGACCCTCGTGCAAACCGAGCGCGTCCCGCAATTCCCGCTCATCCTCTTCGGCAGCGAATACTGGAAGGGACTGGTGCACTGGATGAAAGCCGAAATGCAGGAGCGGCACGGACATATCAGCCCCGGCGACCTCGACCTGTTCAAACTCACCGACGACCCGGAGGAAGCCGTCCGCATCATTCTCGACTACGAACGCCGCGTCGGCCCGCCCGCGATGACGCCCAAGGCGTTTGCGTGACCCATCCTGCTGTTAAGCGGATTCGTCCTCGTTCTCGTTCTCGTCCTTCGTCCTCGAAATCATCCGGTAAAACCGAGGGACGAGGACGAGAACGATTTATCCCGCATCTTGCATCCCGCATCCCCCATCTCCAATTCCCCAGACCCCAGACCCTGCGCCGGCATTTCCGGTAGTGTCCGAATTTGGCTGTTGTAGTGTCGGCGCTGTGCGCCGATTTCGAGCCACAGGCTCGACGCTACAGCCAAATCAGGACATTGCCCATTTCCGCGCTCCTTGACAACCCGCGCAACTCGCGCGAGTATGCGGTGTTGAATTAACAGGCATTGATTTTATGAAAACCCGAACTTTTCGCGGATCGTTAATCGCCATTGCCGCGGTCGCAGCTCTTTTGGCAACAAACATTGTCGCGCAGGACGCCTCCACCGCCGCCACCACCGCCGCCACCACCCCCAACGTCGCCCAAACGGCGGCCGGCAGCGGGAGCGCGCCTCAATTGTCTTACGGCGTGCCGCAAGTCCTGCAACTGTCGCAGGCGAAGATCGGTGACAACACCATTGTCGCCTACATCCAGAATTCCGGGACGATTTACAGTTTGAACGCGTCTGAAATCGTTTATTTGAAGCAGCAGGGAGTTTCCGATGCCGTCATCACCGCCATGCTGAACCAGCGCCAGCGGGTGACCCAGGCCGCCGCCCAGACTGCGCCGCAGGCCCCGGCTGCAGCCACGACGTCGCAGCCGGGCAGCGCCGAAACTTCAACGGCCGTGGCGCAACCCACGGTGACTTATGTCCAGACCGTTCCCTCCTCGACGGTCTATGTGATTCCCGACACCCAAACCTACAACTATGACGCCTATTATTATCAACCATACTATTATCCGTATTATGGCGGATGGTATTATCCGCCGGTGTCATTTTCGTTCGGATTCGGCGGCGGCTATCGCGGCGGCTGGGGTGGCTATCACGGCGGCTGGGGTGGCTATCACGGCGGCTGGCATCGCTGATTGGAGCGCGGGTTGCCAGCCCGCGAATTGATAAAACGCGGACAAGCTGTCCGCGCTCCTGCCGTTGCTTCCCTTGTTCGCTTTGCGCCTTTTGTCCACCCTCCGTCCCGCATTGCGGGACTACGGAGGACGGGCGTTTTTTTTGCGGCAACATTGGAGGTTGGGCGTTCGATGTCTTGCCGGGGCAAAGCGCTGCGAAGACTGGTGGATGTTCGATGTTTCTCTTTGCCCTTAACCCTCAACTTTCAACCTTCAACGGCTTGAAATCGCTTGAACGTCCGGCGGCCTCCATGCCAGCATGCCGGCAGGTTTCAATGCGAAAGAATATGACCAAACCATTCTCCATTTGTCTGGCCTTGGGTTTCGCCTGCCTCACCGTATTCGTCGGATGCAAAACAAACGGTCCGGCGACCGCGCCGCCGAACCACCAGAAATTCACCTACGTCATCGTGCATGGCGCGTGGGGCGGCGGCTGGGATTGGAAACACGTGGATCAGTTGCTCACCGCCGACGGTCACAAGGTCTATCGCCCCACGTTGACGGGGCAGGGCGAGCGGTCCCATCTCGCCAGCACCAACATTGACCTCGACACGCACATCCAGGACATCGTCAATGTCATCGTGTGGGAAGACCTGCACAACGTCGTGCTCGTCGGCCACAGCTACGGCGGGATGGTCATCACCGGCGTGGCCGACCGCGTGCCCGACCGCATCAAACACGTGGTCTATCTCGACGCCTTTGTGCCCAACAACGGCGAATGCGCCAACGCCATCCGCGCCCGCACCGGCATTGACCGGTCCATCGTCAACGGCTTTGTGATTCCCACCTGGATTACGAACAATCCGCCGCCGCCGCACGACGTGCCGCATCCGGCCAAAACCTTCAGTGAACCCATCTCCTTGACCAACCAGGCCGTGGCCGCAAAATTACCGACCACCTACATCCTGATCGTGGACAAGGGTAAAACACCGGAGCAGGGCGAATTTTATCCGTTCTACCGGCGCGCCAGGGCCCGGGGCTGGACCACGATAATCATGGAAGGCGACCACAACGTGCAGCGGTCGCATCCCGTGGAACTCGTCGGGCTGCTGGAACAAGCGCCATAACGTCGGGCATCAACGATTTCCCTGCTCTCTGCTGGCAGGTGTGCTCCAGGTTTTACCGCAGACGTCCGCCGTCTAAATCCGAAAACCGAAGGTCGAAGCCCGCGTATGGCGGCGTGGCCGCCACGCGGCTTTACGCCGAAAGAATTCCGAAATCCGGGAACCGAAACCTTACCCATCAGTCCACCGCCGGCTGTTCGGATTTCAACCTTCGGATTCTTCTCGTGCCACCGGCCGGCTATTTGTTCCCGAGCAGCTTCGCTTTCTGGGCCTGGTATTCTTCGGCCGAGATGGCTCCGGCGTCCCTGGCCCGCTGCAGGTCAATCAACTGCTGGCCGACGGTGGGGTTCTGGTACTGGGCTTCAGTCTTGGGGCCGCCGCCGAGATGCAATTCCAGGCAGCCGGTGAGCAACAACACGGCGCTCAACGCCATCAAGGCGGGAATGAAAAATTTCTTCATGGGGCGACTTTCTTTGTAATGCGATTGGTTCGATTCAAACTGATGGTTCCAACCCTGAATAAGCTGGCCGTGGCCGTCAAGTTTTCAGCGTGCCGGAGTCCAGGTATCGTCCGGATCATAAGTGGAGATAGCCTTGGCGATTTTCGCGGTCCTGGGGCCGAGGTTCTTTTGATAAACCCTGCCTTGTTGATTGACGATGAAGGTCATCACCCCCGTGTCGCCCCATTCAGCCGGCCAGGCGACCAGGGCAAATCCGGCAATCATGCGGCCGTTGATGATGTAATTATACTTGCCACCCGGCGCGGGTTTCCCCTGGCGGGTCAGGATTTTGAAATAGTAGCCGTGATAAGGCGCCTGCTCGTCGTTCAGTATTTTGGCCGTGCGCTGATAACCTTCCACGCGGGCCTGTGCGACGAGCGGTCCCAATGGACTCAACTCCTCGCCCGGTTTCGCCGGCCAGAAAAGGCCGTCGTGGGTGCCGGGCGTGCTGTGCAGGAACTGCGCGTAGGCGAGCACTCCGTCCCCCAGGCGATCCTGGCCGGCATATTCGCGCTGCGCCTCCACATACGCGTTGCAGACATTGATCGCGCCCATTTCGTCCCTGCCAATGCGGCGGGCGAGAATCTCCTGCTTGCCCGCTGCGGTATCGAAGAACCATTGCCCGTCCTGTTTGACGAGGGGAATGGGAAACGGCCAGCCGTCCGCGCCAATTTCCAGCGTGACGTTGGAATCCGAATTGGTGATCAACCGCGTCTTTTCCGTCAGGTGTTGGACAAACATTTTGTATTCCTCGGTGGCCTGGACGGCGTCGGGCGAAATCAAAGCATGTCCTACCGGCCCAAAAATCGAATGCAGGGCATTGGTGTCATGATTCGTGGCCGCCGCCACCAAGGCGTTGACGGCATCCTGCGGCGCAGCGAAGGTCTGTTCATTCGCAGCCGGCGCGCACAACGGCAGCATCAGCGCCAAGAGCGCCAGGCCGGGACCGGACGCCAGAGACCAAATCCGGCGCAACCAGGAAAGACGGTGCAAAGGAACACTGTATCTATTGGCAGCAGGATGCCGCCCTGACTGGCACGCTGGGAAGCGTGCCGCCACCCCGTGGAGGCAGCCATCCTGGCTGCCAGTCAATGCGGCTTCCAGCCGCGTGTTCCCAAGGCAGATACAGTGTCCAACTGCACCCCAAGAAAGACGGTTGGATTTCATCAACGGCAATGTTTGTGTGGGAATCATTTGGTTGAAAGGTTCAACGTCTATTGCCACCACCACCACCACCACCACCACCGCCGCCACCGTGGCCACCGCCACCGCCACCACCGCCGCCACCGCCGCCGGAGGACATCGCCGGCCGCGAAACCGGCGCGGAACGGGTGACCGTCTGCATGCTCTGCTGGCCACGGTTGCTATACGTTCTTGTGTCGCGCGAACTCTGGATGCCGATGAACGCGCCGTTCGATTCCGGCCGGCTGACGGGCTGAGAATATTTAACTGGAGCCGGTGTGGGCCGGGCGACGGGCATCGAAGCCCGGGTTGCCGGCGCTTCCGGCCGGGCCGCCGGGGTCGGGGTCCGTCGCGCTGCCGCTGCATCGGACACGGACCGGCCTACTGTGGCAACCACGGGCCGGCTGTTGGGAACAACATAGCCCCGGTCGCCACCATGAATCGCAACTGCGCCCGGATAATTGCGAGGATGCCAAACCGTTGCCTGACCCATGTTCCGCTGTAGTGGAGGCTCATGCCACCAATTGGCCGGACGCGGATGGTCGTGACCCCAGACAATGATGCGGTGGTTCCACCAGTCAAAATCGCAATTCAGCCACACGCCAATCGGCCAGCCGATGCCGAAGGTGATAAACGGCGGGCCATAACAAGTTTGATAATAAACCTGGTCCGGTTGATAAACCGGCACATAAATCACCTGTGGGTCAGTCGGAACAATTTCAATGTAGCCGCCGGCATAATTAATCACCTGTTGCTGCGGTGTGGATTGCAGGTTGCCAACATTGAGAGCCGACCGGCGCAGCCGTTGGATGGAATCCATCACGTCCTGCTGTTGATAGAGAAAAGCCTGTCCCACTGCCTCAGTCCAATTCAAGTTGTCATCCATCCATTTCAAGATATTTGGGTATCGGGCCAGCCCCTGGACGCTGGGGTCCCACGGCTGCTGGTCAATCTGGTTGGGGTCGCCGCCGCCGCTGACATAACGGTCGGCCAGCACGATTTGCGTGGGCAAGGTGGACGCCGGCAGGATTAGGGCAATCAACGGGTCGGGATACAGCGCAATGGGCCCCAGCAACTGGTCAAGCTGCTGATAGGAAAGCGGTTGATAGGCGGGCGTCGGGGGCGGAACCGCCATCTGTGCCCGCAAGGAAATGGCCGTGCCGGTGAGCACACACAGTAAAACAGCGATTTTAAGCAATGACTTCATCCGGTAACTGTTAAAATGCTATCATCATTGTCAAGAGACGCAGTTACAGCCTGACAGATTACATCACAAAATCAAAATAAATTCGGATTTTATGATTGAACAACCAGGCAGCCAGAAACCCCGTAAAGGGGCGTGGCCCGACATAAAAGGGTTGAACCCTCACGTGGCTGGCCGCGTGGCGACCTGTCCATCGAAGCCTTGGCGAAGTTGGAAGCTTTACGCGGCTTTACGCCCTTTGACACGACTGGAGCCGCTTGGGATTTGAGCCATTGAGGAAATGGCGAAAAGGATTTGCCAACGGCAAAGGCCGTGAGGCCGGCTGAGCGGGAGCGAGCGAGTCCATTTCACGAATTCACACGAATTGAATTCTGCAAAGAATAATACCAATTCCCAGAGACAATCGGCGCAATGGGTAGGGCGGCGCTGCTGCGCCGCTGGCGGAGCGGCAGCTCCGCCCTACCGTTCGTCTTTGGTTTGAAGGCTGCGCAGCAACGCGGCCCTGCCGTCTGGGAAATGTGCCGATTATTATCGGGAAATGGTATAATTAGCGTCCATTAGCGCAATTCGCGTAAAACCCCCTGGTCCGTTCTCTGCGGTTAAATCTTCCTTCCAGGTTACGGCACCAGCAGACGATAGAACCGCTGCGGGTCCGGCCCGATGGAATCGGCAGCGGACATGACGGCGTTGGTCGCGGTGATGGCGCTCCCCAAACTGCTCCAGTTGCCTTGAGCCAGATTCGTGCGGTATTGCAGTTGATAGGCCGCATTGACCATCGCGCTCCAGGTGAACGTCACCGTGCCGCCCCTTCCGGTCACCGATTGGAACACCGGCGCCGGCACGGTGATGGGGATGGTGTAATCGGCCACCACGGGCAGGTGATCGCTCGCGT
>Ga0074044_10001010_pt1 | contig 25811 bp, 23 predicted proteins | sample BogForMeECP23OM1_FD_94443 | JGI IMG/M metagenome (GOLD analysis project Ga0074044, IMG submission 94443) | Bog forest soil microbial communities from Calvert Island, British Columbia, Canada - Bog Forest MetaG ECP23OM1 | ecosystem: Environmental > Terrestrial > Soil > Wetlands ... | reverse complement strand
CGGGAAATTGAATGCCCTCGTCCGGCGCTTTCGTCTGCTCTGACTTCGTGCGCCGTCGTGTCCTTCGTGGTGAAAGCTCTGTCACAACGAAGAACTCCAAGCTACAGTAATCAATACTCTTTCCGCCGTTCTGATGCCGCCTCGAATCGCGACTTCGAACCTGGATTTGAGGGCCCATCTGGCGTCGGAGCCGCGATCTCCATGTTTTGCGCGTCCCTCCACCTGTTTTTCCCTGTTACGGCGAATTATCTCCCTGTTATGGCGAAATCATCTCCCTGTTGCTGTCCTGTTCCTCGTGCACCGCCAATTTTCCTCAAGCCATTGTTATTAAAATTAATTTTCCTGCAAAAACCGGTCCGAAGACCGCCGATTCTCCCTGTTTCCTGCCTGTTACCAGGGAGCATCAGGGAGAATCAGGGCGCCAAGCCCCTCTCCAACCCGGGCTTGATCCTGCCGAGTTCGCTTCCCAGCAAGCTCGGATGGAGCCCCGGCGACTTGAGATGTGTGAATGCGGCAGGGATTGAAGGGAGTCGGCCAGGTCGTTGGTCGAACCAGAAGGGCCTTGGTCGTCGCGGCCGGCGGCAAGCGAAACCGGATAAGCCTGAGATAGCCCTGCGAGGAGGAACGCGGGCTGGCGGTCGGAGCGGCGACGCATTCGCTTTTTGGCGAATCATGGCGAAGAAGGCTGCTTGTTGTCCTTTGCGTGGTTCGCGTTCGACTGGTATGTCGTCAGCTCGATGGTTATTGCTGTCATCGTGAAGGGGCGAGTTTGTTCGATCGAGTGGTTGCCGCTTTCAGCCGTCGCCCTGCCGCATTTCAGATTGGATTGCTGTTCGTCGCGACGGCGCTCCCCTTGATCGTCGCGTCCGGCTTTATGTTCCACAGCCTCTCTTCGCTAGCGCGAGAGCGCGCCGGCGAAGACCTCTTGGTCCGGGCCAAGACGCTCGCGGCAGCCGTCGATAGCGAAATCAACACGCACACCGCAATCGGCTGGTCGCTCGCTGTGTCTTCCACATTGCGCGAAGACGACCTGTCGGGCTTCAGGAGAGAGGCCGAGGCGGCCATCAAGCTCGTCCCGGGAAGTTGGCTCGCCCTCAGCCGGCCTGACGCGCAAATCGTGCTCGACACGGTCGCGCCGCCCGGCGCGCCTCTGCCGGCGCATCCCTGGCCGGAGATCATGCGGCAGGCCGCGGCGACCGGGAAACCCTGGGTCGCCGACCTTGCGCTCGGCCCCGTCTCGAAAAAGCTGGCCCCCTACGTCGAAGTCCCGGTTTTCCGTAACGGTGCCCCCGCGTACTCGATCGCCGTCGTGATGAATCCCGCCCGATTTCTCAGGCTCTTCAAAGAAAAGACTTCCGGCGGAGAACTTATCGCGCTTGTGGATCGTAACAAGCGGTTCATCGCCCGCATTCCGGACCACGATGGCCATCTGGGGCGGCTGGCGAGCGAGGATTGGCGAGGCGCCATGGCGAAGTCGCCCGAGGGACGGACCGATAGCCGGACTTTGGAAGGAACATTCGGTCTTATGGCCTACGCGCCGACCGCCGATGGGTGGACCGTCGGCATCGCAATACCGGAGTCGCAACTGGCGGGCCCCGCCAGAACGCTCCTGTGGGAGATGGCGATCGCGGCGCTCGCGCTTCTGACGCTGAGCGTCGGTCTCGCGTCGCTCGTCGCGAGACGAATCAACAAGGGCATGTCTGCGCTTGCGTGGACCGCAGAGCGTGTCGGCGCGGGCGAAGTGGTGGAAGCGCCTGAAGCGCCCTTTGAGGAGGCGCAGGCCATCGGCGCGGCGCTCGCGAGCGCTTCCGCTGAACTGAAGAGGCGCGCCGATCTTCTGGCGCGCGACAAAAAGGATCTAGAAGCGGAGGTTGCGACGCGGTCCGAGGAGTTGCGCCGGGAGGCGGCGCAAAAGGCCCGGATCGCAGAGCAGCTGCGACAAGCGCAAAAGATGGATGCGCTCGGCAAGCTCGCCGGGGGCGTGGCGCACGACTTCAACAACGTGCTGACCGTTATCGTTTCCGGTCTCGAAACCCTCAAGCGCCGGCTGGACCAAGGCGACACGAACGTCGGCCGCTCTGTCGAGGCCGCGCTGCGCGCTTCGGAAAAGGCGGTGGGACTGACCCAGCGACTTCTTGCGTTCGCCCGACAGCAGCCTCTCGAACCGGCCGTCATCGACATCAACGGCGTCATTGGCGAACTGTCCGACTTTCTTCGCGGGGCCATCGGCGCGCACATCGAGCTCGAGCTTAGGCTTGCGAGCGAGCTGTGGCTGGTGACTCTCGATCCGAGGCATTTCGAGCACGCGCTCGTCAATCTCGTCGTGAACGCGCGGGACGCGATGGAGAACGGCGGACGCCTCACCATCGAGACACGCAACGTGGAAGTCGACTGGCTGTTCGCCGCCCACGCCCGCGGTGCGCACGCCGTTCCCTCGGTCGTCGTCACGGTCCGTGACACGGGGCATGGCATGGACGCGGAAACGCTCGCGCGCGCCTTCGAACCGTTCTTCACGACGAAGCCGACGGGCAAGGGGACCGGTCTCGGCCTCAGCCAGGTGCACGGGTTCGTCGAGCAGTCAGGCGGTCGCCTGGACGTTTGGTCGGAGCCGGGGGAAGGCGCCACGGTCGAACTCTGGTTTCCGCGCACCGAAGGAGCAGAGGCGCCGGCTGTTCCGTCCCGGGCTTCTCAGCCTCGTCCAGGAGCCAGAGCAGGAGAGACGGTCCTCCTCGTCGAAGACGAGGACGAGGTTCGGGCCGCCGTGGCCGGAGCGCTGCGGGAGCTCGGCTATACGACGTTGGAGGCGAGCGAAGGCGATGAGGCGTTGCGCGTGACCCTGAGCTTTGATCTCCTGCTGACCGACGTGGTCATGGCCGGCGTCAGCGGCTTCGAACTTGCGGAGCGCTTGAGAGCGAGACGCGACGGCCTGCGGACGATCTTCATGACCGGCTACGTCCCGAGCTCCGTTCTGAACGCCTACGACCCGGAGTCCATCCTCCGCAAGCCATTCACCTTCGATCAATTGGCGACGAAGGTTCGAGAGACGCTGGACGCTCGCCGTCATTGAGGCGCCGGGCGCCGACGTGGGCGGCGCCTGGGCAGGGATAAATTCGGCTCATAGCATCGAGCCGCTCAAGCCATCCGCCGGAGCGCCAATGGTCGCAGTCGCCGATTTCCGCCGCATCGCCCTTCGTTCGAAGGGACGGCCGACCCCGCCGCGCCCATGACCGCCGGCGCCGCCCTTCCGGCGGGTTCGATCGAACCCGCGATCGCCGTGGCGAATCCAGGGGCATCAGAGCTGGCGGCGCCGACGACGAACTCTGATTATGACCAACGGCCGGCGCCACACGTTTTGGCCCGCCCGGCGGAGCACTCGGTCGTCGAGGCTGTCGTGGAGACGCAGCCGCAATCCCTTGCAGCGGCCAAATCGATCCCCGCCGCGCCCATGACTGCCGGCGCCGCCCTCCCGGCGCGTTCGATCGATCCCGCGACCGCCGTGGCGAGTCCAGGGGCGAGCGCCGTGACGAGTCCAGCGGCATCAGAGCCGGCGACGGGCACCGACGCTTCAACCCGGCAGCTCGCCCCAGAGGAACCAGCTGTTCACGGTGTCAGCGACAAGGAAATCCGCTTCGGCATGGCTTCGCCATTCGGGGGCACCAATCGTGAAGCGGGCCGGCAATTGAAACTCGGCGTCGATACAGCCTTCGCTGAAGCAAACAGTGCGGGAGGGGTCAGTGGTCGAAAGCTCAAACTGATCGTCGCCGATGACGGCTACGAACCGTCCAAAACGCTCGGCGTCGTTCAGGATCTGTACGATAACGGGAACGTGTTCGGCTTCATTGGCAATTTCGGCAGCGCGACTGCTGCGGTTTCGGCGCCCTTCGCGCTCGAGCGCAAAGCCCTCTTTCTCGGCGCCCTTTCCGGCGCGAACCTCCCGCGACGCGATCCACCTGACCGCTATGTTTTCAATTATCGTCCAAGTTATTCTGAGGAAACGGGCGCTGCCGTGCGCTACCTCATCTGGGTCCGGCGGATCCAGCCGAAGGACATCGCGGTGTTTTCGCAGGACGACGCCTTCGGGGACGCGGGGTCCGACGGCGTCGCCAAGGCGATGCGTGCGCTCCCCAACACGCCAGACTATGTCCTGCGCTTGAACTACAAGCGCAATACGATCGACGTTCAGGGACGCTGTCGCCCAGTTGCAGGCGTCGCACCGACACATCAAGGCGATCGTGATGGTCGCGACCTATCGCGCCGCCGCAAAGTTTATCGAGAAGACGCGCGATCTCTTTCCTCAGATGAACTACACTAACGTTTCCGTGGTCGGCTCGACTTCGCTTGCCGACGAACTGATGCTGCTTGGACCTCACTACGCCCAAGGCATCGTGGTCACCCAGGTGACGCCGGCGTCAACAGCTCCGCCACCGTCGTACTGAATTTCAAGGCAGCTCTGGACAAGTGGCACACCCCTGCGTTTCAGCGCCAATGAGCATCAAGGCTCACATAAAGTGTGGGGCACCGAACTGGACGACAAAGCACGATTCCAGCCGATCGATTTAGAGTGATAGGTCCGGGCCGCGGGCGACCACCGAGGCTATAGCCGACGCTCTGAGCCGACGACCGAGTTCGACGCCTTCATAGGCGTCTTGCCCACGTTGCGCGTTGAGGCGCCGGGGTCGGCGCCCTTCCAAGGATAAATTCGGCTCATAGCGTCGAGCCGCTGAAGCCAAACGCCGGAGCGCCCATGGCCGACGCAGCCGACTTCCGCCGCATCGCCCTTTCGTTCGACGGGACGGCCGAATACCCGCATTTCGATCGGCGCGCATTCAAGGCCCGGGTCACGTTCGCGACTCTCGCGCCCGACTAGCTGACCGCGAATATCAAGTTCGCCCACGACGAGCTGACCGCCAATATCAAGTTCGCCCCCGACGAGCAGGCGCTCAAATGCGCGGTCGCTCCCGACGCTTTCGCGCCGCTCGACAACGCCTGGGGCCGCCAGGGTTGGACGCGCGCGACGCTCGCGGCCCTCAGCGAGGCGGAACTCAGGGTGGCGCTGGAGATGGCGTGGCGGCGCGGCTCGGCGAAACCGCCCCGCCGCGGCGCTCCTCAGGACGAGCCCAAGTGTATGCTATATCGGTAGAAATCCTCATCCTGAGGAGCGCCGCTGAAGCGGCGCGTCTCGAAGGATGAGGATTTCGGTCCACGCGACAGTGATGCTTAGGCCACAGCGCTCAGGATGGGCCGTCACGCAGGCGGGCGCTGAGCCACTCGAGGTCGCGGTCTCGGACGCCGATCGCGACCAGGTGATCGTAGGTCTCGGTCACGTAGCCTGCGTTGTCGCCCGCCGCGCCGGTCCCGGCGCGCACCCGTTCGAGCATCGCTTCCCGCGTCAGACGCCCCGCATATTGCGGATGCAATCTGTCGGCGACGAAGGTCAATGCGCTCACCCACTCGCCGCTCTCCAGCACGATCGGGACCATGCGCTCGAGGTAGACTGCGGTCACTTGCTCGCGCTCGCGCAGATACCGGATCGTCGGCTCGCGCAACGCCGCCTCGACCCGGAACGCCACTCCTGGGCACGCGCCGCCGCGGTCGAGTCCGAGCACGAGGCCGGGCCGATCGGGCGTTCCTCTATAGACGTGCGAATAAATGCAGAGGCTCCTGCGCCATCCCCTCAACATCGCTGTGCAGCGAAGAGAATAGGCGAATCCGGGCCGCCACATCAGCGAGCCATAGCCGAAGACCCACAGTTCGCCGTGCGAAGCCTCTGCTAAGCCAGATGCAGTCACGAAATCGGCTCGGGCGAGTTGCGCGCAGATCGGCATTGGCCTCCCCTTTCGTCTTCCGGGCCAGTTGCTGCATAGTCCGCCCAGCATGTGCAACCTCTATAGCGTCACCAAGGGCCAGTCGGCGATCCGCGACCTCTTTCGCGTGGCCCACGACTGCGCCGGCAACCTGCCGCCACTGCCCGCCGTCTTTCCCGACCAGCTTGCCCCGATCGTCCGCCTCGGCGCCGGCGGCGGTCGCGAGCTCGTCATGGCGCGCTGGGGCATGCCGGGACCGCCGCAGTTCGGCGGGGCGCCGGTGACGAACATCCGCAACGTGAAGAGTCCGCACTGGCGCCGCTGGCTCGGCCGCGCGAGCCGCTGCGTCGTTCCCGCGACCTCGTTCTGCGAATACGCCGACACGAAGCCGAAGAAGACGCCAACCTGGTTCGCGCTCGGCGAGGACCGGCCGCTGTTCGCCTTCGCCGGGCTCTGGACGCCGTGGCGCGGCGTGCGCGGCCCGAAGAGCACGCCCATCGAGGGCGACCACGAGCTCTACGGCTTCCTGACGACGGAAGCGAACGCGATCGTCGCGCCGGTTCACCCCAAGGCCATGCCGGTCATCCTGACGACGCCGGACGAAGTCGACCTGTGGCTCGCGGCCGAGGCGGCCGAGGCGCTCGCGTTGCAGCGGCCTCTTCCGGAGGAGGCCCTCAGGATCGTGGCGAAGGGGGAGAACGAGGATTCGATCCCGATGCCTGTCTAGCGCTGTGAGATCGCATCCTTCGTGAATTGCTTGCGCAGCGAAATCGCCGATCCGACCCGCGCTCGGGAGGGCAATGGCGTTTGATTCGCCATTGGGCCGGATGAGTGTTCAAGTTCAGGTCACGACGATGCTGCTGGCCACGGAATCCGCGACAAGCTCCTTGGTGATGACGCCAGCCACATTGTCTGGTCGCGGCCCACCCCGGTCGTGCACGACGATCGCGAACTCGGCCTTCCTGCGCCACATTCGCCGGACCACATTGAAAAAGACATCGCGCTCACGCACGATGCAAAAGTTTCGACTGGCGACATCGCGCAGGGTCGGCGCCGGCTGCGCTTCCCGGCCCACCCGCTCCAGCGGCCTGTTGACTTGGATGGCGCCGATGATCCGATCGTCGTCGGCGATGACGACATACTTCACGGCATGGCCGTCTTGCGAGCGAAGGGGCAGGTCATCGACACGAGTGGTCGCCGGCGCCACGATCAGGTCGCGGTCCATGACGGCCCCCGCGCGTTTGACGACGAACATGTTGGCATGGAGCGAATCGGGTATGACGTGTCCGCGGCGCACGAGCTTCAATGTGTAGATGCTTTCAGGCGATAAGAGCCGCCTCACGCCGACGCTCGCCGCCACCGCCAGAATCATCGGCAAGACGATGGCGTAATCGCGGGTCATTTCGAAAAGCATCGTGATCGCCGTCAGCACCGCGCCGGTGCCGCCGCACCATCGCGGCCATTCCGACGACCGCGAAGGAGGGAATATTCAGCGTCATCGGCAGATGCAGCGTGTTCAACACAGTGGCGAATCCGCTGCCGAACGTCGCTCCCATATACAGTGCAGGAGAGAAAATACCGCCCGAAGAGCCGGAGCCGAGGGTCACACAAGTCGCAAACAGCTCACAGAAAAACAGCAGGAACAAAATTGCGGCTCCGGTCAATTGACCGAACAAGATGGCCTGGTCGGTCGCGTAGCCGACGCCCCCGATGTAATACTGGCCAAAGGCTTGGTGGACGCCGTAAATGATGACGCCGACCATGAGCATGCCGAGCATGTGGCGTCCATAGTTTCCCGGGATCTTTTCGAACAGGTCTTCGGTGAAATACAGGCCGCGGACGAAGGTGGCGGCGGCAACGCCGACGATCGCGCCGAGCAAGGTGTAGAGGCACAGCGCGAGCGCCGCGGTCGCATCGATTGGGAGAGGCGCGAGCTGCGGGATATTGAACGATGGGGCGATGCCGAACCAGTAGCGTCCAATGAAGGTCGCCGTGCTGGTCGCGATCGCCACCGGCAGGAACGTCCTGGCGCTGACCCCTCGGGCGCGAAATTCGTCACCAGAAACGTCACGGCGATCGCGCCGACGACGGGCGCAAGAATGATGAAGGCGCCCCAGGGGCTCGCTGGCGTGAAGACTTTCGTGTCGTAGTGGAAGGCGAAATGACCCAGAAATAGCAGATTGTGAATCAATCCAATGAGTTCGCGAAAAATGATCGCGCCCAGCCCTGCCGCGATTCCGACCGCAAGTGCGAGGAGCGAGAGAGAAACGAGACCGAGTCGATGCGACTCGTCAGCCTCGGCGACTTCGGATGGCCTTTCCTCGAGCGAGCTCGAAGATCCGCTAGCGTGCGCCGGCAACTTATCGGGGCGCGGCGCAGTCTGAGTTTCCTTCATACCATTTGGTCCCGATCCGATGGGGCCGAAAACACGGGAAGTGGTCGTCGAATATTGCCGCAGGTCGCCGGAACCTGCGTCGCAATATTTTTGATCTTGCGATTACCGGAACCTGCGGATCACATTTTCGGCTAATCCAACCCGTCTATCCGTTTGCGTAACCTCCACAACGCGAAAACGTTCCACAACTTGAATAGTCTCGACGGCCGCTGAAAAACGGACGCGGGCGAGTGATCGACCGCGGAGATCGCTCGGATCGCGCTCCTACAGCCATTTCTTCTAGCGGAAGAACAGATACGGCCCAATCGCGGCGCAGACCATCAGCACGATCGCCAGCGGATAGCCGAAATGCCATTCGAGCTCCGGCATCTCCTTGAAGTTCATGCCGTAGATCGAGGCGATGACGGTCGGCGGCATGAAGATGACCGCGAGCACCGAGAAGAGCTTGATGATGTCGTTCTGCGCGAGATTGATGAGGCCGAGCGTCGCGTCGAGCAGGAACTGCACCTTCTGCGCCTTGAAGCTCGCGTCCTCCTCCAGCGACTGCAGGTCGCGCAGCGCCGTCTTCGTCACCTCGCGCACCGGCTTCGGCGCATCTTCCGGTCGCCCCTCCGACATCAGGAAGAGCAGAAGGCGCTCGACCGACACCATGCTTTCGCGCAGGTTCGAGATCTTCTCGTCCTCGCGTCCGAGCGCCATCAGCGTCTCGGAATAGATCCGGTTGCGGCTGCCCTGGTCGCCCTTGGCCCGGAAGACGGCGCTCGCGATTTTGTCGAGGCTTTCGCCCGCCTTGCTGAGCGCGCGCGCGGACCGGTTGAGGGCGGTGTTGATCAGGCCGACCGCCACTGCATCGGGGAACAGCGCCTGTCCCGCCGCCTTGCAGAGCTTCTGCGAGAACACATCGAACGTTTCGATCGGATCGTACCGCACGGTGACGAGCGCGGTCGGCGCGATGACGAAGGTGACGCCGGTCACGTCGGGCGTGTCGTCCGGTTCGCTGATGAAGAGGGCGTGCAGGTAGCGCACGCCGTTCTCCGAATAATGCGCCTCGGGCGGCTCGGTATAATCGGGATCGGCCTTCGTCGGCACGGGCGCGCCGACGAACTCTTGCACCTTCCGGTCCTCCTCCATCGTCGGCTCGATGAGGTCGATCCAGACCGCGCCCCGCGGGATCGGCTCGGACGGCTCGAGCGCTTTGCGCTGCACGGTCGCGAGCGCGGACCCGCCGCCTTGAGCCGCGGGCTTCAGGATGGCATGGACAATGATCACGCGGATCTCCTGCTCGGCGCCCCGAAGGTGGCGCCAAGCAGGAATTACACGAAATTTTTTCAGTTTGCCGACAGCTTCGGCGGCTGCGGGATCAGAACGTCACCCAATTCCCGTCGCGCCAGTAGCCGCGCCCCGCATGCTCCTTCCAGACGAAATGTTCGCCGTGGCCCCAGCGCCAGTTGTCGGGATGGACCGAGAGACGAATCGGCTGAGGGTAGACGTAGTCTCCGTGCGTGTGCCAGCAGTCGCCGTCGCTGTTGCAGACGATGCGGGCGGACGCGCTCAACGAAACAAAGGCCAGAACCCCGAAAGCGCAGAGCGCCAGGGCGACAATCTCGCTGCGCGTGTTCATGGGCGTCCCCTCGAGATGACGGCCAACAACGCCCTCTCCGCGCCAAAGTTCCATTTGCGGCGCGCCCCGGTCGGCCGGGCGCATTTGACCGGCGACATATTGCGGATCTAACTCGCCTCGCGGTCATTTAAGCCGCGTTCGGCTCGTCTTGCCCTCGGGCGGCGCATTCTGCTTCGGCGTCGCTCCGAGCCTCGCCGACGTATGCCTCGTTCCGCAGCTTAGCGCGGCGCGTCATTTCGGCGTCGACGTGGCGCGCTTTCCGCGCCTGATCGCGATCGAGGCGGCATGCGAAGCGCTGCCTGCTTTCGCCGACGCCGCCCCGTCCCGGCAGCCTGACGCGGAATAGGCGGGACGTTTCACTGCATCAGCGTGGCGATCTCCTCGCGCAGGCCGTCTGCGTCCTGCGTCGCGAGCCCCAGGTCGACGAGCGCCCGCGCCGCGGCGTCGACCAGATCGGCGTTGGTCGCCGCCTGCTCGCCGCCGGGGAGGGCAACATTGTTCTCGAAGCCGACCCGCACGTGGCCGCCGAACAGCGCGCCGGCGACGACGCAGGCGGCCTCCCGCCGGCCGAAGGCGCAGACGCTCCACGAGGCGAAGCGCGGCATGTCGCGGGCGAGAAACGGCAGCAGGTCGGAAGGGGCGGCCCGCCGGAGGAGCGAAAAGCGCCCGAGCACGTAAAGAACCGCCACCTGATCGAAGGGGATCAGACCCTGCTTCTGCATCGCCGCCAGCCGCTGCGCCTCCTCTGGCGAATAGAGAATGATCTGCGGCCAGACGCGCAACCATTTCAGCCGTTCGAGGAAGTCGTCGAACAGCTTCTCGTCCTTCTTCTCGGGCGCGAGCTCGCGCAGGGCGAACGACGCCGCCTCGGGATTCGTATCGAGGACGACCGCCATCTGCTGAGCCGGCGAATAGCGGCCCATCGACTCGCTGGTGATCTGCACGACGAGGCGGTCGCCGATCGCAGCGGTGATCCGGCCGATCGCCGCGCGATAGGCCTCCGCGTCGAGGAGGTGAACGCCCTCGGCGTCCCGCACATGCAGGTGGAGCATCGCCGCGCCCTGATCGAGGCACTCCGCCGCCGCTTGCGCCAGCTCTTCCGCGGTGATCGGCAGGCCGGGGTGGTCGGCCTTGGTCTTGCGCCCGCCGTTCGGCGCGACCGCCACGACGACCCGTCTCCGCGCTGGACCCGCAGTCACCGTCCGCCGCCTTTTCGTCGATCCGGTCGAGCGGCTAGGATGAGCCCCGCGCCCTAAAACCGGATGATTCGATGACGCATATTTTGCATCGGGCCGCGAACCCCGTCATGCCGATCGCCGTCGGAGGCTCGGGCGCCGAGATCTTTGACGCGGAGGGGCGGCGGTATCTCGACGCCTCAGGCGGCGCGGCGGTCTCCTGCCTCGGCCACGGGCATCCCGACGTGATCGCGGCGCTGCACCGGCAACTCGACGCGCTGGCCTACGCCCACACCGCCTTCTTTACCAGCGAGGCGGCCGAGCGTCTCGCAGACCGCCTGATCGAGGACGCGCCTGCCGGGATCGACCGCGTCTATCTCGTCAGCGGCGGCTCGGAGGCGATCGAGGCGGCGCTTAAAATGGCGCGGCAGTATTTTGTCGAGACTGGCGAGCCGCAGCGGCGCGCGATCGTCGCGCGGCGCCAAAGCTACCACGGCAACACGCTCGGCGCGCTCGCGGCCGGCGGCAACGCCTGGCGGCGCGCCCAGTTCGAGCCGCTGCTGATCGAAACGCATCACGTCGATCCCTGCTACGCCTATAGGCTCAAGGGCGAGGGCGAAAGCGACGCGGACTATGCCGCGCGCGCAGCTCAGGCGCTCGAGGATAAGCTCGTCGAAATCGGCCCCGACCGCGTCATCGCCTTTGTCGCCGAAACCGTCGTCGGGGCGACCGCCGGCGCCGTGCCGCCGATCGGCGATTATTTCAAGCGCATCCGCGCCATCTGCGACCGCTATGGCGTCCTCCTCATTCTGGACGAGGTCATGTGCGGCATGGGGCGCACGGGAACGCTGCACGCCTGCGAGCAGGAGGGCGTCGCGCCCGACCTGATGACGATCGCCAAGGGCTTAGGGGGCGGCTATCAGCCGATCGGCGCGGTCCTCTTGACGAAGCGCATCTTCGAGGCCTTCGCCAACGGCTCGGGCGCCTTCCAGCACGGCCACACCTACATGGGCCATCCGATGGCGGCCGCGGCGGCGCTCGCCGTGCAGGACGTGATCCGGCGGGATAACCTCCTCGCCAACGTCGTCGCCATGGGCGACCTTCTCAAGCGCCGCCTCGAGCAGCGGTTCGGAAACAGCCCCTTCGTCGGCGACATCCGCGGACGCGGCCTCTTCCGCGCAATCGAGTTCGTCGAAGACCGCGCGACGAAGAAGCCGTTCGACGCCGCGCTCAAGCTGCATGCGCGGCTCAAGCGCGAGGCGATGGCGCGGGGTCTGATGGTCTACCCGATGGGCGGGACGATCGACGGCGCGCGCGGCGACCACGTGCTTCTCGCGCCGCCCTTCATCGTCAAGGAAGGCCAGGTCGAGGCGATCGTCGAGCGGCTCGGCGAGGCGGTTGACGCGGCGCTCGCCGGCGCCAAATAACAGGCCTGCGTCGCAAAGGGGTCACAGAAAGAGCAAAGTGGGCCGCCAAAGGCGGCGCTGTCGCGTGCGAATGCGATATTTTCCTGTCCGGCCTGATTCGGCCGCGGGGCTGGGGCAAGAGCCGAAAGGACGGACGTCATGGCGAAACGCTTTCCATGGCTAGCGCTCGGGCTTTGGGCCGCGCTCGGCGCGGGCGCTTACGCCGAGGACTCGCCGCACGACCTGCAGAAGCCGGCCCCGCCCGCAAAAGCCGCGAAGCCGGCGAAGAGCGGCCCGGCCGCCAGTCTTTCCGCCTCCGACGCCGTCGCTCGCGCCGACGCCTGGCTCGACGCGGCCCGGATCATCAACGCCGACTTTGTCCAGATCGGGCCGGACGGCAAGCGGTCGGAGGGGCAACTCGTCGTCCAGCGCCCGGGCCATATGCTGTTCAGATACGAGCAGCCGGCGCGGTTCGAGATCGTCGCCGACGGGCGCAGCGTCGCCGTCATCGACCACAAGCTCAACACCCAGGACGAATACTTCATCGCCCAGACGCCGCTCAAATTCCTGCTTTCCGATCACATCGACATCGCCAAGGACACCAAGGTTTTGAGCGTCGCCCAGGACGAGAGCTCGGTGACGATCGAGATCGAGGACAAGGCGACGCTCGGCGGAACGGCGCATCTCGAGCTCATCTTCGACCCCGCGACCTTCGCTCTGAAGCAATGGACGGTGATCGACGCGCAGGGTTTTCAGACCGTCGTGACGCTGTTCAACATCGACCTCAAGACAAAGCCCGATCCGGAACTGTTCCACATCGATGAGACCTTGCCGAAAATGCTCGGGCGGGGGCGGTGAAAGGAACCCATGAGGCGACCCACCCTCCTTGAGCTTTCACAGCGTCTCGCGCGCCGAGAGACGACGAGCCGGGCGCTGGTCGAGGAGAGCCTTGCGCGCATCGCCGATCCGGCGGGTGAAGGCGCGCGGGCGTTTTTGACCGTGTACGCCGACCGCAGCCGAGCCGAAGCCGACGGCATCGACGCGGCGCGGGCGAAGGGAAAGGCGCTGCCGCGCTTCGCCGGCGTTCTTCTTGCGATCAAGGACCTTTTCGACGTCGCAGGCGAGCCCACCCGCGCCGGCTCGCGCGCCAACGCCAAGGCGTCGCCGGCGACCGCCGACGCGGAGACAGTCGCGCTCATGCGCCGCGCCGGCTTCGTCATCGTCGGCAAGACCAACATGACCGAGTTCGCCTATTCCGGGCTTGGCGTGAATCCACATTACGGAACGCCGCTGAGCCCTTGGGATCGGGAGCGCGGACATATACCGGGCGGTTCGACCTCCGGAGGCGCGGTCGGCGTCGCCGACGGGATGATTCCGGCGGCGCTCGGCACCGACACTGGCGGTTCGTGCCGCATCCCGGCGGCCTTCTGCGGGATCGTCGGCTTCAAGCCGACGCAAGGGCGCGTTTCGCTGAACGGCGTCTTTCCGCTCGCCCCGAGCCTCGACTCGGTCGGTCCGCTCGCGAACAGCGTATCGTGTTGCGCTGCGCTCGACAGCGTCTTGAGCGGCGGAGAGCGCGACGACGAGCCGCCGGCGCCGCTCGCCAGGCTGACTATCGGCGTCATCGAAGGCACCGTCGACGAACGGCTGGACGCCGTCGTCGGGACAGGCTTTGCGGCAGCCCTGACGCGTCTTGCCGAGGCCGGCGCGCAACTGAGGCCGATCTCCCTTCCCGAACTCGCCGAACTGCCGCACGTCAATCGTAACGGCACGATCGTCGAGTTCGAGTCCTTCGCCGTTCACCGCGCCAACCTCGCGACCAGCCGGGCGCAATACGATCCCTGGGTGCTCGCCAGGCTCGAGGCGGGCAGCGGCAAGAGCGTCGCGGATTACACTGATCTCATGCGCCATCGCGCGCGCATCCGCTCCGCGGTCGAGGCGCAAACGGGGGCCTTCGGCGTCCTCGCCCTGCCGACCGTACCGATCGCGCCGCCGACGGTCTCCGAGCTCGACGACGTCCCAGCGTCGCGGGCTCTCAACAGTCTCATTATACGGAACACGTCGATCGCCAATTTTCTCGATCGCCCAGCGATCTCCATTCCCTGCCACGCGCCTGGCGACCCGCCAGCCGGGTTCATGTTGATCGGCGCGACTGGCCTCGACCGGCGCCTTCTCGCCGTCGCGCAGGGCGCGGAGAACGCTGTGAGGGGTCGAGCATGAGGGTGCCGACTGTAACGTCAGGGGCGCTTAGGTAATAGTGCGCAAAAGACGGGCGGGGGCGGCGACGATTTGCGCCGCCCGCCGCCGAAAGCCAGGGCGGCGGTTGCGGCTTAATTGCAGCTCGAGGATGGTGCGGGTCGCCGCAACACACCAGTAGGGGGCGCCCGCCGCGTTACTGGGGAGGGCAACTAGCGCAACCGGTGGGGTGGCTCAGACCGCCGACTGGCCCTCCTGGATAGCCTGGGACATAGGCGTTGTAGCCTGCGGGATGCGCGTAGTAGCCCTGGTATGGCGGGTAAGGCGTTGGATAACGTTGGGCCTGCACGGCCTTCGCGTGAGCATGGCGGACGAGCGCATATGCCGACGTCGGCGCCGCGCATAAGAAGGCGCAAACCACCGCCGTCGACAGGATGGATGTCAAGGCATATTTCATCTTGAATCTCCAACATAATAATCCCGTGAAAAGTTCGCGGGCTCAATACAAGGGGGCGACGCTCGCCGGCCAGCGCCGATGTGCAAAGGAGATCCTTTTTCGCATCCTGTTCGAGCGGGAGCGCGTCCGATCGCGCTGAATATGGTCTCTGGTGGATCGTCTCGGTAGGTCCAATAGGATTAAAGGGCTATCCTGGCTTTCCGAAGAGCGAGGCCGCGATGCACGGATGAAGCCTTGCGGAAATGGACGCCTTCGTGGCGTTGCTCGAGCATAATAGCCAAGGCGGCCAAGCGATTGGAACTCTCGACGGCGGGCGTCAGCGAGATAGTGCGCAACTTCGAGAACCAGTTACGCGTGCGCCTCATCGAGCGACCCACGTGAGGGGTCGAACAGGCGGGTGGGTACGGTTGGAACGTGATTACGGCGTTTGTGAAAATAAAAGATGATCGAATGGGGTAGAAATACGGATTGATTTTGCCTCGAATGGATAGCAGTTTAGTTCGGCGTTGGGTTTCTTGAGATTGGGGAGCTCCGCACGCTGTTGGGCATCCCCGGAATTTTTCAGAAAGGGGAGTTCGCTATGAGAAATTTAACGATAGCTATGTGGCTCTGCATCGGGGCCATGACGAGCATTGAGAGCGCGAACGCTCAGACTGCGACGACGAGCACGGTGCTCCCATGCGCGACATGTCGGGCTGCGCCTGCTCCGTCGATCGGCGTTGGAGTCCCTGCCGTCCTGGTCATCGGGGGAGTGTTAATCGGCGCGAACCTCTTGATGCGTCGGCGACGACCTGGAACGACCGCTGATTGATTTCGTGCATGTACAGCGTGGATAAGGAGGCGATCGGCCCTTTTACTCTTTTTGGTTCAAACGAGACTTGGCCTCCGCCTACGGGAGAAGATTTCGCCGGCCTGCGATGCAGTAACAGCAGCCAATGTGTCTCTTGACGGACTTTGTGCGGATTAATCTTGATGCACCCGTGCAGATGCCGCAAGAGAGACGCTTCGCGCGGCTGAGCTCCTGATAGTCCGCGCCGGGGGTGTCGGCGCATATGACGGCTTTGGTCCTGAGACGGATCGGACCGCTTTGGACGCGAGAGAGGCGCTTCGCGACCGCGAGCGCCATCGCGACGGTATGCTGCTACGTGGCGCTCTATGTCGCGTTGGATTGGATCAGTTTCATTCGGGTGCTGCCGGGTTCCGGCTACACGCCATGGAATCCGCCTCCTGCTCTGAGTCTGGCCTTGCTGATCGGCAAGGGACTCGGGTTCGCGCCGGCCATATTCGCCGCCGAGCTTATCTCGAACAAGGTCGTCTCGCATTTCCCAGCAGGGGTTTTGGCGTCTCTGGCGAGCGCGGCGATCGTTGCCTCGGGTTACACGGCTACGGCCGCGCTGCTGCGCCGTATCCCCCCTCTGACCCGCCGCCCTATTCGGCCCAGGGTCGTTGCGGGGTTCCTCGCGATAACGGCCGCCGGCGCTCTTGGGGTCGCCGTCGCGGACGTGAACGCGATCGTCACGCTTGGCGGGGATTGCCGTCGAGCCTAGTCGGCTCCTCCATCCGGAATTCGTTCATCGGCGACCTGACCGGCGTCATTGGGCTGCTTCCAGCGCTCCTGACCTGGAGGAAGGCATGGGAACGGTGGAAGGAGATCACGCTCGGCGCCCGGGTGGACGATATCGGCGTTTTTGTCGTCGGGCTCGGCGGCGCCGCCTCCTGCTGGCGTTCGACAATGCGCACGAGAAGGAACTGCAGCTCTTTTGTCTGATGTTGCCGCCCGTGATCTGGATCGTCGTGCGTCACGGGCTTGCCTGGTGCGCGGTGGCGATCCTTGTCGACCAAGGGCTGATGCCCGGCATGACTTGGGCGCGCCCCGGCACGACGATCGCGGTCGCCTCAGTCGTCAGGAAGCCAAACAGCACGGGGTAAACCAGAATCTCCGAGTGAAAATAAAAGATGATCGAATGGGGTAGAAATACGGATTGATTTTGCCTCGAATGGAGAGCAGTTTACTTGCACGTTGGGTTTCTTGGGCTTTGGGTTTCTTGAGATTGGGGAGCTCCGCACGCTGTTGGGCATCCCCGGAATTTTTCAGAAAGGGGAGTTCGCTATGAGAAATTTAACGATAGCTATGTGGCTCTGCATCGGGGCCATGGCGAGCATTGAGAGCGCGAACGCTCAGACTGCGACGACGAACACGGCATTTCGATGCATTCCAGGCGCGTGTCGGGCTGCGCCTGCTCCGTCGATCGGCACTGGAGTCCCTGCCGTCCTGGTCATCGGGGGAGTGTTAATCGGCGCGAACCTCTTGATGCGCCGGCGTCGACCTGGAACGACCGCGGATTGATTTCGTGCATGCACAGCGTGGATAAGGAGGCGATCGGCCCTTTTACTCTTTTTGGTTCAACCTGTAAGGCTTGGCATCTGCTTGGGGAGGAGATTTAGTCGACCCAGCGATGCGTTAACCAGCCAATGTATCTGTCGAGGGTCTTTGCGCGGATTCATCTTGATGAACCGATGCAGATGCCGCAAAATGAACACTTCGCGCGGGCCTGCGCTCCTTAAAGTCTGTGCGTCGGGGTTCGTCGCATATGACGGCTTTGGTCCTGAGACGGATCGGACCGCTTTGGACGCGAGAGAGGCGCTTCGCGACCGCGAACGCCCTCGCGACGGTTTTCTGCTACGTTGCGCTCTATGTCGCGTTGGATTGGATCAGCTTCATTCGGGCGCTGCCGGGCACCGGTTACACGCCTTGGAGTCCGGTCCCTGCCCTGAGTCTGGCCCTGCTGATCGGCAAGGGACTCTGGTTTGCCCCGGCCGTTTTCGCCGCCGAGCTCATCTCAAGCAACGTCGTCGAGCATTTTCCGGCTGGCGGTGCGGCATCTCTCGCCAGCGCGGCGATCGTTGCCTCGGGTTACACGGCTACCGCCGCCCTGCTCCGACGCGTTCCTTCCTTGACCCGCCGTCCAATTCGCCCAAGGGTCGTTGCGGCGTTCTTGGCGATAACAGCCGCTGGCGCTCTTGGGGTCGCCGTCGCGGACGTGAACGCGATCGTCGCGCTTGGCGGATTGCCATCGAGCCTCATCGGCTCCTCCATCCGGAATTCGTTCATCGGCGACCTGACCGGCATCATCGGCCTGCTTCCGGCGCTCCTGACCTGGAGGAGAGCGTGGGAACGGTGGAAGGAGATCACGCTCGGCGCCCGGGTGAACGATATCGGCGTTTTTGTCGTCGGGCTCGGCGGCGCCGCCCTCCTGCTGGCGTTCGACAATGCGCACGAGAAGGAACTGCAGCTCTTCTATTTGATGTTGCCGCCCGTGATCTGGATCGCGGTGCGTCACGGGCTTGCTTGGTGCGCGATGGCGATCCTTGTCGACCAACTGGCCCTCATCGCGACGATCGCCTTGTTGGGCCTTTCGTCAAATGACTTCCTGAGCTGCCAGCTCCTGTCGATTGTCATTTCGGCTACGGGGCTCACTCTCGGCGCCGTCGTGACCCAACGCCAACACGCCGAGGAGCTCCTGCGGCGCCAGCAGGCGGAGCTTGCCCGGCACGCCAGGCTCACGACTGTCGGCGCGTTCGGCGCCGCGGTCGTGCACGAGATCAGCCAACCTTTGGCTGCCGCGGCGGCATTTGCGCATTCGAGCAAGAGGCTTTTGGAGGAGAAACCGCTTAATGCCGAGTTGCTGCGTGAGACGGTGGAGAACGTCGAACAAGAAACCCATCGCGCCGGGGCGATCGTCGAGCGCATTCGACATTTCCTGGACCGGGGCGAGTTGCATTGGGATTCGATCGATCTTGGCGAGGTCTTGCGCCGGCTCGGCGGCGCGCTCGCCGACGAGGCTCGCGCCGATGGCGTCGCGATACGAGTCAGCGCGCCGACATCAACCTTGGTCGATGCGGATCGCATACAGATGGAACAGGTCCTGGCGAACTTGATGCGAAACGCGATCGAGGCCGCCGCTCACAGCGAAGTCGGCGAGGGAAGCGTCCAAACAACCCTATCCCGCTCACCCGGGGCGATCCGGATCGAGGTCGAGGATAATGGTCCGGGCGTCGCTCCCGACATCGTGGAGCGCCTGTTCGAGCCGTTCGAGACGACCAAGCGGCGCGGCATGGGGCTCGGCCTCTCATTGAGCCGGGAGATCGTAAAGGCCCACGGCGGACGGCTGTGGCTCGATCGAACCGACGCCACCGGCTCCAAATTCGTCGTGGAGCTGCCGAACAAGAGTGGAGCGCCCCTATGACGGCCCAACACACGATTTTCGTCGTCGAGGATGACGAACGGATGCGTGTCGCAATCGAACTGCTTCTTCGCACCGAAGGTTACGAGGTTCAGAGCTATCCAAGCGCTGAGGCGTTTCTCGCCGGCGAAACGTGCCTTCAATCGATCTGCCTTCTGACGGACGTTCTTCTGCCTGGGATGGATGGGCTCGCCCTCCACCGCCGCCTTGTCTCAATCGGCGCGACCCCGGTCACGGTCATGATCACGGGCCACGGCGACGTTCCGATGGCGGTATCAGCCCTCAAGGAGGGCGTGGTGGACTTCATCGAGAAGCCCTTTCACCCGAATGTGCTCTTGGAGTGCATGAAGGAGGCGACACGCCGCGCGCTCGCCGTCCGCGATCATGAAACGAAGATGGCCAACTTCAAAAACAAGCTCGGCGCCTTGACGTCACGCGAGGCGGAGGTATTGGACCTGTTGGTCGAAGGTCAGTCGAGCAAGTTCATCGCTAGCCGCCTCGGCATCAGCGTACGGACCGCCGAACATTACCGGGCGAATATCATGGAGAAGTTGGGAGCCCCCTCGACTTCACGCCTCATCGCGTGGATGTCGGCGCTGTAGGCGCCGCGCGGACAGTTCGGGCCTCCGAGGGGTGGTGGACCCGCGCATCTCGCGCTCATCTTCGATCCGGCTGCGTTCGCGCTCAAGCAATGGACGGTGATCGACGCGCAGGGTTTTCAGGCGGTCGTGACCCTGATCAACGTCGACCTCAACACAAAGCCCGACCCGGGCCTGTTCCACATCGACGAGAACTTCCCGAAAATGCTTGGACGGGGCGGTGAGCCGCCAGCATTTCGGTGGCCGATCCCCCGGAAACCGCAGCGCCGGGTTCACCGCAATTTCGCGATAGGGTATGATGCGTGACGGCGCGCTGCGCCGCATCGCGTCTCGTGAATCACAGAACGAGGAGGCCGCCCTGAGCTGGAACCCGGCGATCGAGCCCGGTTGCCCGGACGCCGTCGGCGCGGACGCGATCGAAACGCTGATCGTTCCGCGGTCGCGCGACATCGGCGGCTTCGAAGTGCGCCGGGCGCTTCCTGCGCCGAAACGACGGCTGGTCGGGCCGTTTATTTTCTTCGATCAGATGGGGCCGGCCGAGTTCATCGCCGGCCGTGGCGTCGATGTGCGCCCGCATCCCCACATCGGCCTGGCGACCGTCACCTATCTCTTTCGCGGCGAATTTCAGCATCGGGACAGTCTGGGCTCCAATCAGATCATTCATCCCGGCGCCGTTAACTGGATGGTGGCAGGGCGGGGCGTCACGCACTCCGAGCGGACCGGCGCGGACACGAGAAAGAGGCCGCACAGCCTGTTTGGCATTCAGACCTGGGTCGCCTTGCCGGAGAGGGAGGAGGAGACTCACCCCAGCTTCGAGCACCACGGCAAGGAAACCCTGCCGGTCATCGAAGGCGAAGGCGTCAACCTTCGGTTGATCCTCGGGCGGGCCTTTGGCGAGGTTGCTCCGCCACCGTCTTTTCCGACACGTTCTACGCCGACGCGGCGTTGCAGCCAGGCGCCCGGGCGCCGCTGCCCGACGATCATGAGGATCGCGGCCTTTATATCGTCGAGGGCTCGATCTCCGTCGCGGGCCAGACGTTCGACGCCGGCCAGATGATGGTGTTTCGCCCGACGGACCGCATCAGCGTCGCGGCAGGACCGGCGGGCGCAAGGCTCATCATGCTCGGCGGCGCGACCCTCTCCGGCCCCCGCTACATCTGGTGGAATTTTGTCGCTTCGAGCCGCGAGAGGATCGAGGCCGCCAAGGATCAATGGCGAAAGGCCGATTGGGGCAGGGGTCAGTTCGATCTGCCGCCCGACGATCGCGGCGAATACATTCCTTTGCCGGATATGGCGTAAGGAGCGGGCGTTCTCCGGTCGCGGGAGTCCGGCCGCAACCGTTGTGCAGGATTTACCGTCGTCGCGGGCTGATCGCCCCTCATCTCAGCCGCTACGGGAGCCGACGCACGGTCACCAACGAGGTCGACGCCTGGGGACCGCCATACCAGAATCGCCAGTCGAGACGCCGGCGCTCAGCAACAACGTCCGGTTGCGCGGCCAGATATTGCTGGTAGTCGGCCGTGTGCCGGAAGTCCGCAACCAGCGCAGAGCCGCCCGGTTTGAGCACGCGGATTATTTCTGCAAGCGCTTGCTCGCGGCCCGCTTGATCCCGGATGTTGTGGATGGCGAGGCTGCTCGTGACCACATCGAAGCTCTGATCGGGGAACGGCAATTTTCGCATGTCGCCCGTGCAGAGCTCGATGCGGTCTCGCACGCCCTCGCGCTCTGCGTTGCGCAACGTCGCCTCTGCGCAGTTGCCTGACTGGTCGGTCGTCGACCAGAGATCGAGACCAACAACACGGCCCCTCGGAATGCGCTTCGCGGAAAGCATCAGAACTGCGCCCCGGCCGCACCCCACGTCGAGAAGAGACTCATCGCCGCGCAGCGGGAGCGCATCCAGCAACTCCGCCCAGACCAGAAACTGTCTCAGTCTGAATTTCGGGTTTCGACCCTTACCGCGCTTCCTCGTCCAAAGGTAGCTCAAGGTCGACAGGGCAAATATAATCGCGATGAGCAAGGCCACGCCCGCTAGAAGCGGCAGCGACAGCTCGAAACATAGGACGGCGACGCCTGCGCAGAAGATTGCCGCGCCAGCAAAGGAAACCGAAACATAGGGGGCGTCGATCCCATAGTCGCCTCGCGGCGCTATTGGGCGCCGTCGCATTGCGGTAGCTCCTCCTCAAGTTCGCCTGTACCGCGCCTCCCCCCTTCGTCCATCGGGTAAATTTCGGGTTTCGACCCTTTGCGGACATTCCGCCGCACATAGTGCCGCAGACCACCAAAGCGGCTGAACGACAACGGATCGCAGGCGTCTTACTGCCGCGCCATCGCGATGCGGACGGCGTCCTCCGGCGAGACCAGGTGATCAAAATGCTCGGCGGCATCAGCGATCGCGAGCTGCACCCCCTTGACGCGGCCGTTGAAAGCGTTGCCCTGAGGGCCGTAGTCCGGCGAGACGGGCGCCCCAGTGTCCTCTCCGACGTCGCAACCATCGTCGGCGGAGAAGACCATCGCCAACGTCATGGCAACCTCCCCCTCGCCGACCTTCTTGCCGTCTGTGTAGAGGGTCACCTTGCCGCCTTTGCCGAGGCCGCCGCCGGCATACGCGAACTCCATGCGCACCTGATGCTCGCCCGCGGGCAGCGGGCTCTCAGCCTCGACGTAGAAGTGCTGGATACCCCCCAGGTTATAGCAGTACTTCAGCTTGCCACCCTTCGCGTAGAGGCTCCAACCGCCGATGTTCGCGCCCTGGGCGACGATCACGCCCTCGGCGCCAGATTTAGGCACATCGATCTCCGCGGTGACGGAATGGGACTTGTTCTTGATGTTGAGGACGCAGTTCTCCGACAGGCGCCCCATGCCGCCAAAGAGGATCTGGGAGGTTCCCTTGATCAGCACCGGGCGGCCAGCAAGATCCGGGTTCATCTTTTTTGCTAGATCATCCTCGAGCGGCAACACATTGTAGCGCACCGCCTCGATGAGCCACAGGCGTTGCAGCTCGTGGAGCTTCTCCGGCATCTGCTTGGCGAGGTTGTTCGCCTGACTCCAGTCATTGTTGGTGTCGTAGAGTTCCCAGACGTCGTCACCGAAGGCCGGGACTTTCTCGCCGATGAGAAGCCACGGCGTCTTATGCCGCGTCACCGCAGTCCAGCCTTTTTGGTAGATGCCGCGGTTGCCGAACATCTCGAAGTACTGCGTCTCGTGCCGTTCCGCCGCGTTGGCGTCGTTGAACGAGTACAGCATGCTGATGCCCTCGATGGGCTTTTGCTGCACACCGTTCACTGAGAGTGGCTCGGGGAGGCCAGCCGCCTCAAGGATCGTCGGGGCGACATCGATAACGTGGTGGAATTGCGCTCGGACCTCGCCCTTGGCTTGGATCCCTTTCGGCCAGTGAACGATGGCGCCGTTGCGCGTTCCGCCCCAATGGGAAGCAACCTGCTTGGTCCACTGGTAGGGCGTGTCCATAGCGTGCGCCCAGCCAACGGCGTAGTGGTTGTAGGACTCCGTCCCGCCGAACTGGTCGATCCGGGCAGTGAGGAATTCCGGCGTCTCAAGCGCGGCCAAGCCGTTGAAGTTCAACATCTCGTTGAACGTGCCGTTCAACGTGCCCTCGGCCGAGGCGCCGTTGTCGCCGATAATATAGTAAACGAGGGTGTCGTCGAGGATGTTCAATTTCTCAAGCGAGTCCAGGAGCCGGCCCACGTGATGGTCGGTGTACTCCAGGAAGCCCGCATAGACCTCCATCTGCCGGCGCAGGACGGGCTTGAGGGCCTCCGGCATCTCATCCCAGGCCGGAATCTCCTTGTGGCGCGCGGTGAGCTGACAGTCCGCCGGGATGACCCCCAGCGTCTTCTGCCGCGCAAAGGTCTTTTCGCGTAGTTTGTCCCATCCAGCGTCGAATTTGCCCTTGTACTTATCCGCCCATTCCTTGGGCACGTGATGGGGCGCGTGAGTGGCACCGGGCGCGAAATAGACGAAGAACGGCTTATCCGGAGCGAGGGCCTTCTGCTGCCCGATCCAATTGAGAGCCTTGTCGGTCATGTCCTCCATGAGGTGATAGCCCTCTTCGGGCGTCTTCTTCGGCTCGACCGGCGTGGTGCCCTCATACAGCGTCGGATACCATTGGTTCGCCTCGCCGCCGATGAAGCCGTAGAAGTACTCGAAGCCACCGCCGCCCGTGGGCCACGCATCAAACGGTCCGACCGAACTGGTCTCCCACACCGGCACTTCATGGCATTTGCCGAACTGAGCTGTGGAGTAGCCATTGAGTTTCAGCGTCCGCGCTAGCGGCGACATGGTGTTGGGCAGCACCGAGTTATAGCCCGGCGCGCCAGTGGCGATCTCTGTGATGCCTCCCATGCCAGCTGAGTGGTGGTTGCGACCCGTCAGCAACGCTTGCCGCGTCGGCGAACAAAGAGCGGTAGTGTGGAAGCGGTTGAATTTTAGGCCACCCGCCGCGAGGCGTTCCGCATTCGGTGTCTGGCAAGGGCCGCCGAAGGCGCTAGACGCGCCAAACCCGGCGTCATCGAGGAGGACGATCAGGACGTTTGGCGCACCCTTGGGCGGGCGCAACTGCTCGATTGGCGGGAATTTAGTGTCAGGATCCTTCGCGTCGTAAGTGATCGGGCCGGTTCGCTCCGCACTGGGCATCGGAAGATAGGAACGGTCTTTCTTGTCTTCGCTGCTCATCGCCTCGGCCCTCTCGGGGTATCCCAGTTCGAGTTGACTTTCCTGGTACCGCGTTTCCAGTCCGCAGGGTAGGCTGCGCTCATGGTCAGGGCAACAGGCCCTCGTGCGGAAGGCGGCTCAAAGCGGGGGATAAAGGCCGTCTTGCCTTTCGGCGGCCTCGCCGCGTAGTCGTCGGCAATGTGCAATCCCTACAGTCTTACCAACGACCCGTTTGGCCACCGGCGACTTCACGCGGACGATGCCGACGTTCGGTCGCCGGCCGACCCTGGCGGCGGCTATCGACACGGCTGCGGCCGAGAGCCCGGGTCTTTCGCGGTCTGGAACGATCAGGCTATGGGATTTCTGCCGGGCTGGAGTTGAAGCGATGAATTTTGTGCCAAATCCAGAAGAGCTTGCACATGTTTTTTCCCTCGCAACTGGACCGGCATTTTTCCTTGGCGCTGTAACAGCAATGCTAGCAATAGTATTGGGGCGGCTAAAAGCCGTATTGGAACGTATCGAGGACGTAGATGAATGCGATGCGCCTCGCAATGTGGACTCGTCAATAAAAAGCGAAATACTCGTCTTGCGGAAACGGACCGAAACTCTTGGGAAATGTATTTATCTCTTGTTGTCCGGCGGCGTCTGCGTGCTGGCACTTTTAGCGTACATGACGCTAGGGGCAGTGTTCAAAATTGAAAAATTGTATGGCGCTGGGCCGCTATTCCTAGCCGCAAACTTCTTGGTCGCCGCATCACTGTTCATGTTCGCTATGGATGTGCGAATGGAGATGTCCAGAAATCTCCGCCTCGTAAAAAGAAAAGCACCAGTTGATCGTCTCACCTCGTCGAAGCAGGCAAAAGGCCCCGCGAATTTGGTCTGCGGGGCCAAGAGGTGACGTCGGCAGAATGGGGTCGACGGCTTGAGATCAAGTTACGTCCATTGAATCCTGGGTTCCCCGTTAGGGGACTAATTCTTCGTCGCGTTCACCGCCAGTTTTGGGTTCGGCCCGGCCGACGCGCCGCCGCTCACGAGGCGCTCCAAGGCGCTGATGCTGCTGCGTCAGGTAATCCACCGGTGTGGGAGGTGATCTAGAGGATGGTAATGATCCAGAACGGCAGGCGTTCGCGGTAGGGACGCCCGTTTCCGAGCGCCCCCCGCACAGATCCGGACGAGCGGAATTCCCGCATCCGGCTCCTACCTCGGGTGATTGACGGCGAAACGTACGCTTGGCCAAGGGTGAAGG
>Ga0074044_10001009_pt1 | contig 25844 bp, 21 predicted proteins | sample BogForMeECP23OM1_FD_94443 | JGI IMG/M metagenome (GOLD analysis project Ga0074044, IMG submission 94443) | Bog forest soil microbial communities from Calvert Island, British Columbia, Canada - Bog Forest MetaG ECP23OM1 | ecosystem: Environmental > Terrestrial > Soil > Wetlands ... | reverse complement strand
TGAACAATTGCCATCCTACCGTTAAGCGAAGAAGGAAGCCTGTGCGCGCAGAAACCCGGCATCAACTGAAACAAGACCGCTTCAGCAAGGTCACGATCGAGGCAGCGGAGAATGCCGCTCACTGGACCGAGGAACACAAGACAAAACTCATCGTCGGCGTGACGGCGGTGGTGGTCATCGCGGCAATCGTGTTTGGCGGCTGGTACTACATCAACTCGCAGGACGAAAAAGCGAGCGCCGAGCTTTCGACGGCGGTCCGTACTTTTGAAACGCCGGTGCGTCCGGCGGGCGTGCCAGCGCAACCGGGATACGACAGCTTCGCCTCGGCGCAGGAACGTGCCACCGCGGCCCGCAAACAGTTCCAGGCCATCGCCGATAAGTATCCGCACACGCGCACGGCCGATATGGCGCGCTATTTTGTGGGGCTGGCGGCGTCTCAGCTTAACGATAACCCGGCAGCGGAGCGCAGCTTGCAGGAAGCTGCTGGCTCTTCGAACGCCGACCTGGCGGCGCTCGGCAAGTTCGCGCTGGCTTCGGTTTATCGCGCGGAGAGTAAGGACACGCAGGCGGTCGATCTTTATAAGCAGTTGATCGACAAGCCCACGATCGTCGTCAGCAAGGCCACGGCGCAACTCGAACTCGCCGGGTTCTACGAGGCCCAGAAGAAGCCCGATGAAGCCAAGAGAATTTACGACCAGGTGGAGAAAGAGAATCCCGCCACCGAAGCTGCATCGCAGGCGCAACGCCGAGCAGCAGCCCTCAAGTAGGGGCAGTTCACCGTTCAATTACCAGCCATTCATCCCTCACGCGAGGCGGCTGCCGCTATAGCCGTCTCGGCGTCGTTTTTGGCAGCGTCTCCGGCCACATCCATCACCAACTCGCGGCGTGTGTTTCCGTTGCCGTTGCGGGGCTCGATTGGCTTTACGCGGCGCACCGCGATATTCACGGGATTGAGCTGAAGAAGCTGGCCGTCGCGGACCTGAACATGAAAGCGGAACCAGTCGGTGCGGTACATGCGGCCGGCCGCATAAAAAGTCAGGGATACGGCGATCTGGCCTTCATAGTCGTCGCCGGTGCAGGCGAAGAAGCGCTTCCCGAGATCCTCGCTCCACGTGGTGCCGCCAACCAACGGCTCGTTGAGGAAGTATCGCAACGACGGGACAGCCATTGACAGCTTGCGCAGCTGCACCATCTGCATCAGGGCAGAGATTTTCGCGAGGTTGGTCGCATAGATTCTTGGTTCGCGGGCCGAGATCCGCGCCATTTTGATGTGCAGCTCCGGCGCCCATTCGCGCTCGAACTGCTCGCGCGCGAGCGCCAAGCCCCGGTCGCTAGCCTCCGAGTACCGCAAGGTAGCGCGCACCAGGATCAGGCTGACGACGGTGGTCACGATCGTCGCAATCAATGGAATGTAGGCCAGGATCAGGGTGAACGAGATGGCGTGCTGACTGAACCATTGCATTAGGTTCATCGCAGGATGGTCCTCCTGTAACTAATCGGGACGGATGGACTACTCTAGCGAGGCGTGACGCCGCCGGATAGCTGCCGAAAGTCTACTTCCCGGGTTCTAGGCCTTTGGTCACTTGGCGCACTGCGCGCCCGGTTTCCAGCGATTTCGCGGGGTCAGAGCGAGACCTTGGCCGTCTGCTGGAGGCATGCGATTAACCGCTCGGCGTCGGCTGCTGAGTTATACACATGCGGAGCCACGCGGATGGAACTGCCGCGCACGCTGACGAAGACTTTTTCGCGCGCGAGCATCTCGGGGAGTTCTCGCAGGATGCCGGCTTTCCTTCGCAGGCAGAGGTAATGAGGGGCGCGCAGATGGTCAGGTGGAGATGAGAATCCGAGTTCCGCTGCGGCGGTTGCGAGTTGGCGGTTGAGCGCGCCAGCCGTCTCGGATATCTGCGCAACATCCCACTCCAGCAACTGCTTCATGGCGCGCACGGCGGCGGGCAGCAGCGCGAAGTTCGAGCGCTCGCCCATATCGAAACGCCGCGCGCCCGCGTCATAGTCTTCCGTGTAGAGGATGAGGCTCGAGAAATCGCGAGCGTTGGCGCGCTGAATCCAATTTTCTTCCAGCGGCATTCCCTCCTGCCATTTCGGGGCGACATAGAGAAGCCCGACGGAATAGGGCCCGAGCAGCCACTTGTAGCTGGCGGCGACCGCGAAATCCGGCTGCACGCCATTCTGCAAATCGCCGACGCTGAAGGGCAGCGCGCCGAGCGACTGAGTGAGGTCGAGAACGAGTGCGGCGCCGAGCTTGCGGCAAGCTTTGCCGATGCGGACGAGGTCGATCCTTCCACCGCTCGTCCAGTGCACGTGCGGGAGCGCGGCGATGGCCACTTCGGCAGTCAGGGCGTCCAGAACGGCGGCGGTCCAGTCGTTATCCTCTGGCCAGGGAACGACTTTCAGCGCAGCGCCGGTTTCGTCCACCCGCCGCTGCCACGGATAGTAGTTCGAAGGGAACTGCTCCTCGAGCACAAGAATGCTCTGGCCCTTTCTGACCGACAAATTTCGGGCGGCGGTGGCAATGCCATAGCTGGCCGAGGGAACGATGGCGATGCAGTCAGCCGGGCAGTCGATGAGCTGCGCGGCGGTCGCGCGGAACTCGTCTGAGCCCGTAAAGAATTTGTCAGGCGTGAGCTCCCAGGGGTGCGCTTTGCGGGCAAGGCCAGCGCTTCCGGCCTCCAGCGCCGGCTTCATCAGCGGTGACATGTAGGCGCAGTTGAGGTAAGCGACGTCGTCGGGAATGTCGAAGAGATGGCGCTGGCAGGGAAGCATGGGATCGTCTGTGGCATTCAGTTTATCAATGCAGAAGGGATTGCGGAGCTGCTCAGATCTTTTGTGTCTTCCACTTTCCCTGCTTGAACAGCACTGCGCTGGCGGCGGCGATGCAGCATTCCGCAATCACGATCGCGATGTACACACCGTTGGAATGCAAGCGCATCGGAATCGCCAGCCAGTATGCTAGGGGGATCTCCAGCATCCAGAAACCGAAAAAATGCACAATCGTGGGCGTGACCGTGTCGCCGGCCCCGTTGAAAGCCTGGAGCATGACCATGCCGTAGGCGTATCCGATGTTGCCGTAGCTGATGATGCGCAGGCAGGTCGCGGCCAGCGGAACGACGGCCGGGTCGTGCGTGAACAGCCGCGTAATCGGCTCGGCCATGAGTATGAAGAACACTCCCACTGATCCCAGGAAAAGCATGTTGTAAAAGCCGGTGCGCCAGACGGCTTGCTCGGCGCGTTCCGGCTTCTTGGCTCCTAGATTTTGGCCCACGAGCGTGGCGGCGGCGTTGCTGAGTCCCCACGACGGCAGAATGAGGAACACGACGATGCGAATGGCGATGGTGTAACCAGCGAGCGCAGCAGCGCCAAAGACGCTCACAATGCGCACCAGCCCGATCCAGCTGGTGTGGGCAATCGCAAATTGCAGGATTCCCGTCAAAGACACGCGCACCAGCCGCAGCAGTACGCCGAAGTTCACGCGAATCTGCCGCGTCAGGATACGGATGCGCTCGGTTCCGCGCAGCAGTCGATAGAACTGGTAGCCCACGCCGATGCTGCGTCCGGTAAAGGTAGCGAGAGCGGCGCCGGTCACGCCCATGCGCGGAAACGGACCCAACCCGAAAATCAGGCAGGGATCGAGAATCAGATTGATGATGTTCGAAATCCAAAGCAGTCGCATGGCGATGGCGGCGTCACCCGCGCCGCGGAAGATCGCGTTGTTGAGAAACAGCATGAGGATCGCCCCACTGCCGCCGAGCGCAATGCGGGCGTACCCTCCGCCCATCGAAACAATTTCGCTCGAAGCGCCCATCAGCCGCAGCATCTCGGGCGCGTAGATGAAGCACGGAATCCCGATAGCAACCGACGTGACCAGGCCCAACACAATCGCCTGCACTCCTGCGACAGCGGCGTCCTCAGGGTCTTTTTCGCCGATACGCCTCGCCACCATGGCGGTGGTCGACAAGCTCAATCCGATGCCCACCGCGAAAACCAGGCTCAGTAACGACTCGGTGAGTCCAACCGTAGCGACGGCGTTGGCGCCGAGCTGGCCAACCCAGAAGACGTCCACCACCGCGAACAACGATTCGAGCGCCATCTCGAGGACCATGGGGACGGCAAGCAGCAGAATCGCCCGGTTCAGGCTTCCTGTCGTGTAGTCCTGATGGGAGCCGCAAATCGCTTCCCACAAAGAACTCCCTAGGCTGCGCTCGGGTGAAGGTGGCGGAGGATTGCCTGCGGTAATAGCTTCCATAAGAACCTGACAAGCTTTCCACGCGTCGTTCCGCTAACGAAAGGGGACGACTGCGCGGCTAGAGCAAAAGGGAGAGAACGGGATATCCGCGACAGCGGATCAACGGAAGCGAATTAGACTCGGTCGAAACATAGCAGAATCCTTCGCGGGTCGGCGGGCCTTGTGACAGCGAAATTGCGGTCGGACAGCCGAGGTGAAGAAGATTCTATCCGGAATACGCGCCGGCGGCAATGGCTTGGACCTTATTAATTCTTTCCAGTCTCGGGTTCGGGTTCCTGACGAAGTCGCTGGCCTAGAGTATTCGCCACCGCATTCAAGTCCTTGGCCAGTCCGACGCGACACTTTTCCACGGATTGTTGCGCGAGTTCCTCGAATTGTTGCGCGATCGACTGCACCGCTTCCTCGCCTTGGGCTTTCACAGAACCAGAGAAGGAGTCTTCAATCCGATTCTGAATGGTTCTCAGGTGGCCGCATATCTCGTTGACCCTTGTTTCGACTTCATTCGAGCTGCGTGCTTGCAGGCCCTTGAGTGCCAAAGCCATGGCGCTTTCGATTTGAGCTTGCGCACCAGAGACGATTTCGCCGGCGACCCGCTCCAGGTGCGCGTCAAGATCGGTTTCGAGGCGGCGCACGGACTCGTTCAGCGCTGCGATTCTCCGGCCAAGGTCCGACACGTCCGACTGAAGTTGAGACGCTTGCGCGGCGGTATCGCCCTGGATCTGCTCGATCTCGCGGCGATGAACAGCATGGGAATCCGCCAGTTGTCCCTGCAAAGAAGATAGGAGCTTTTCGCCTTGTAGGTTGAGATGGGCTCCCGTGTCCAACGCCTGCCGCTGCAGTTTCTCGATTCCGGCGCGGACATGCTGTTGCGTCGAACTGGTAAGTTCCTTTGCCAATACCTGCGCCCGTTGCTCGACGGCATGCAGTTCACCGGAAAGACGGTGCCGAAACTCGGTCAGGGCTGCACTGACCTTTTGCTCGATGGATGCTTTCGCCGATCCAAGCATCTCGGCGGATTGTTCTCGGGTCTGCTGCAGGACGCGCGTCCCCAGATCTTGCCGCAGGCGCTCCCAGAGCTTCTCCTCCAACTCCGGCGGAATATACCCAAGCGACACTTCAAAGCGGTTGCGCCTAACATTCCCGGCCAGCTTCTCGCGGACTTCGGTGACTTCCGCCTGCAAGGGTTGAACGAGTTTGGCCAGGATGGCGCGTAAGCGGTCTTCCGAGAGTTGCTCCTCGATCTTGTCGAGAACGTCTCGGGAAGCCCGGGAAGGAGCTTGCGGTTTGTGCTGAACCGCGGCGCTGGTTGACAGTTTTTGAGAAGGTTGCTGAGCAGCGGACGTGGGCATCTCCAGTACTCGCCAATCGTCGGGATAGGATTCCAGTCCCCAGAAGTTTTCCGGCCGGTCCAGCCGCGCACCCAGCCGGAAACCCTGTCCGTCGGACCCCATCGGCTGGCAGAAAACTACGTGCGCCGTGGCCTGCCGGCCTCCCCGGCTGTTCAGGCGCAGGACGCTCCCGGCGTCCAACTTCAGGGGAAAGCGGAGCGCGCAACCATGCGCACTCACCACCAGCGTCTCGCAGATCTCCGAGATCTGGGCGTTCGGCTCCATGCTGGTGACGCGGATAGGAACTTTGACCGGTACCCTCGAGCTGCGCCGTACTGCCTGACCGTTGGAAGCGGGCATAGTGTCCTCTGCTTAATGGTGAGGCTTCGACCGCAGACATCCCCTCCAGCCTCTGCATTAAGGTACCGCGAGTTGAAGGATGTGACTGCTCTCCGGAGTGCGCTTCCAAGGTGTTCGAGCGGGCACGCGGCAGACTGCCCGTTTGTCAAAATCGGGCATGTACTTCGGACTTTACTTCTTGCTCAACTGGACGGCGGGTCGCCAGTGATCCACTATCGACGTCACCACTGGGACGATGCGAACCAGTCAGGATTAAGAATTCAGAAGCGCCCTGAGTCTGTTAGCAACCAGCAGCAACTCGTGCAAGTCGGCTTCCAGTGATTCGGCGCTGGAGATCGGCATCGCCCCATATCCCCGGATTCGGGCCGGCCGGCTGTCCTCCAAGGCTACCCATATCTGGGAAACGTCCGCTGCCAAGATGCGGCGGAGATTTTTCTTTGAGGGCTTAAGATCAAACTTCCGCACAAAAGAAGCGATGAGTGCCTGAAGGTGAACGAGACCCGCCCTGATCTGCTCTCTTTCGCTCTCAGTAACGGAACCCTCGATGGTCTTCAAGGCGGCTGGCGAATTCCGGTCTTCCAAGAGATCGAGCATACGAACGACCGCGGCATCGACGATCAGCATGCCGCTCGCGATGACTCTACGATGGTTGTCACTGAGTCCATCATCCATGAGTGGCACCCCACCTCAGCCTGAAATCTATGTACAGGGGCGAGAGCTTGACGTGCTGCTCGGTAACGTACTTCGGGCTGGCTGCCATTTGAAGCATGGCAATGATCGCGCCCGGACTCCCTTTGCTGTAGTGGACGATCTTCTGAATCGCTTCGTCTCGGTTTGCGGCGCTTAGGTGCATCTCCTGCGCGGTTCGCACAGCAAACTCTCTTGCTGTATCCGAATCGAAATTCCGCAGGGCATACTTGTCGGAACGATCCGAGAACATCGGCAGCAAGAACCCGACATCTTCCATGTGCGCCGAGCGGGCCACAGCAATAAGGGGGGTTGCTGTCCAACTGCACACATCCTTCAGAGAGGCGGCAAACGACTGTGACGGAGATTTCAAGTGATCGAGCACAATCCAAGGGCCGCCTTCACGCAGAGCCTCTGTGACGATCCCCCGGATAGACACGGCGGACTTCTCCTTGATGGCATTCAAACCGGTAGCCCCGCAGGCTTGGAGGACGTGGCGATTCTTCCTCGCAAATAGCCCAGCCGCAAGCTTGCGAAAAACCGCTTGACTACTGGAAGATTCGTCGCAATAAAGCATCTCCGGTACTTCGACTACCAGATGCTTCAGGAGCAGCGTTTTGCCAGCCCCAGCGGGACCGTGCAGCAGGAAAGAACGACGCCGGGACACCAACTGCCGGAGTTGCTCAAGCTCAGCATCTCTCCCGTAGATGGCGGTCGGGCTCATGAAGGCTCCAGATGAGAGGCTTCGGCTCCGCTTAGGCGAGCGAGTTCCGCCTCGACGTCCGCCAGTCTTTTCAACGACGATTCGACGGATGGGGCACCCGCTGCATGGGCGGCACGTGCGCGAGCCAGGGCCCGCTCCGCGACTGCGCTCAGTTCACGCAGCACGGCGCGTATTTCGGCTTCGAGAGAACGGCGGCTTTTTGTTACGCGCTCCTCAAGATCGTTTCGCACACGCTCGCTGTTGGTCTCGAAGAGCAGGTCGAGAAAAGCGTGGGCGTCGGCGTCAATCACTGAGTGCGCCCGAACAGCACCAAGCACAAAGTCAGCAGCGTAGCGTATTGGGGAAGCGGGGATAGCCAAGACAATGTACTCGTAGAACTGAAACTCAGAGCGAGTTCGGAAATCCTGTTCAGCCTTCAACTCTCTTGGCAAGTACTCCAGCTCGGAGGTTTGGACGCCACGCGTCTTGGACAGGAAATCAGCTGTCAGATCGGTGAACCTCTTAGCGATCTTGCGGTACGCCTCCTGTCCTTTTATTTTCTCGGTTTCCAACCATGGCATGGTGTGATTCCGAGCGACATCTTGAGCCTTTCGCATTGCAGACCGCCGATACCGGGGCCCGCTAGTGCGCGGCAGTGATTGTAGGGCCGAGTCAAGTTGGTGGTGCGCCACCTCTCGCACCGATTTGATAAAGACATCCCGATGATCAGCAAAGGTCCTTGACAGACGCTGCTGCTCTCCTGAGAACAGGTATCCGAGATCATTTAGAGACTGCTCCGCTTGCGACACTATCTCGCGTAGTTGGCTAATCCGCTTCTCAGACTCATCAAAAGGTCGAGTCAGCGCGTCTCGCTCCTCCTTCACCACGACCAGGAGTTGACCAGACAAACGTCGCACCAAACGGTCCTCGGCATCGCAGACAATTTGCCGGCTTGATTGCTGCACCAACTGCTCCAGCGCATCTACCAACTGGGCCCAGTCTCTTGGAGAACCACCATTGTCGAGTTGCTCGAGGGCACTGATTTCAAAAATCGAACTCACAGGATGCTGGAGCCGCTTTGCAAGCACTTGTCTGGCGAAGGAAATGGCGGCATCCCGCTCGGGTTCGGTGACACGATCTGCCTTGTTCAAGACGAACAAGATGTGGGGAATTTCTTTTGCAACGCTCTCGACCAGCGCCAATTCATCGCCGCCTATTGGGGGGTCGGTACCGATCACGACGATAGCAGCATCGATGTGCGGGAGAAATGCATGCGTTGCAGCGGTGTTCCCGGCGAACACCGACCCTAGCCCCGGCGTGTCCACGAAGCACATACCCTCTGCCAGTAGCGGGCTAGGCACAAATACTTCCAACCCAGCGACTCCCTTGCTGTTCTCCGGGTTCCGCACTTCGGACACGTACTCCTCAATATCGGCGATTGCAATGTCCGTCCATTCACCACTTCGTAAGCGAACACGTGCCCCGAGATTCTCTCCGAATCTCAAGATCGTGGGGACAGCCGTGACCGGAACCACTCCACTAGGCAGGATGGGCTCGCCGATCAGGGCGTTCAACAGAGTGGACTTGCCGCGTTTGAACTGGCCGACGCACGCCACGTAGAAACGCCCCTCCGCAATGCGCTCGGCGGCGGAACGGGCGTCATCCGTGATTTGGTCGTCATTGAACTGCTCGGCTAGGCTGGCAATGCGAAGCAACTTGTCCGCTTCTACGCCAACCACGCTGCTTGAACCCGAATCGGGCCGAGAACCAGAAGCTCGCGACCGGTCAGATACCGCGAGGCACTCCGTATCTTTTGTCCGGCGATCTGAACTCATTGCTCTGACCGAATTCCCTCTTGGTGCCGGGAACCGCACTCATCGTACGGAGCCCCCATTACCTCTTCTGTGTCTCACCCCTCTCCTTCAGTCCAAACTGCCCTGCTCAAGCACGACGTTCTCCCGCACAATCAGCCTATGGGCAGCCATTTCTCGCAGCTTGGGTAGAACGCGGTTGACGTGCTCGTCGGTGTCGACGAAGGTAATGACAACGGGCAACTGGCCTCCGGCTTCGACGAGGTGCGCGGTGTGGACTTTACCGCGGCCGAGAAAACCGGCTACAGCGTGGTAGGCTACGGCTCCGAAGGAATTTTCTTCGCGCAAGTATTTCAGGATTTCCAGATGCAGCGGGCGATGATGCCAGGAATCGCCCTCGGTGAGATAGATGGTGACTTGAACGGCCATAACGGCTGCCATTCTACAACCCCCTTGCCAATGCGGCACCTGCCAAAACGGCGGCCAGGCAGAGCGCGTTGCTGGCCACGATGTTGATTCCGGTCAGGAGCCATTGTCCCTGCTCCATCAGCGCAAAACTCTCGAAGGCGTAGCTGGAGAATGTGGTGTACGAACCGCAGAAGCCGATGGCGACCAACAAACGCCAGCGCGGGTCGACGAGCGCGCGTTCGGTTGAGAAGACAAGAAAGAATCCTAGAATGAGGCTGCCGGTGATGTTGATCAGCAGCGTGCCGTAGGGGAAGGCGGATACGAAATCGTGGGAGATGAGTGTACTGAGGAAGTAGCGGGCGCTAGCTCCGAGAACAGCGCCAAGCGCAATCCATACATAGTTGGAAAGATAGTTAGGGATGAAGCTCACGACCGAGTCCTCCTGAAAAAATCTGTAGGAGTCATCAGCCGAACGGGCGGTTAACGGCGAACTCCATCGCCAAGGCATCAGTATAACGCAGAGGGCTTTCTTCCTTGAGGTACCTATCCTTGACACCCTGTTTTCAGCCCTTTATTCTTAGACATTGCTCCCTGAGAGACTTTCGTCTCTGTGTGCACTTCCGCGGGCCTTTGCGGTAATTGGAGTGGGGGCGGCGGAGGTTCCAATGCTCATCGGAATTGAGGATCTGGAGATTCACCCGGTCGATTTCCGGGAGGAGTTTAGCCCGGGTGCGATCGAGTTGGGCGCGGAAGTCCGGCAGCGGTCGCCGTTGCGCAGTGAGGGCCGTGCGGACCTGGTCGAGGAGCATCACGGCAAGCACAAGGTGGTGCAGGACATCCGGGTGAAGGGCAAGCTGGAGACGAGCTTGGAAGTGGCCTGTGCGCGCTGCCTCGACCCGGTGGTGCACCAGGTGGAGCGCAGCTTCGATCTTCTGTACCGGCCGCTTGGAACCGACGCCGGGCACGAAGAGCTTTCGGTCACCGACGCCGAGGCCGAAATCGGGTATTACCAGGGCGAAGGGTTGTTGCTGGAGGACACGCTGCGCGAGCAGGTGCTGCTGGCGCTGCCGTTGAAAACGATCTGCCGCGAAGATTGCAAAGGGTTGTGTCCGCACTGCGGCAAGAACTTGAATGAAATTCAGTGCTCGTGTGCGGAGCAGTTTGAAGACCCGCGGTGGTCGGCGCTGAAAGAAATACGAGATAAGCTGAATCAATAAAGGAGAGTTCTCAGTTCCCAGTTCTCAGTTCTCAGTCCAAGCGGGTTCACTGAGAACTGAGAACTGAGAACTGAGAACTAAAAACCATGCCGAATCCAAAACGTAGACATTCACAAAGGCGCACCGCTACCCGGCGGGCGCATGACTCGCTGTCGAAACACTCGCTGTCGGAGTGTCCGAACTGCCATGAACAGAAGATGCCACACCGCGCTTGCCCGAAGTGCGGAACTTACAAGGGCCGCGAAGTGGTAGAGGTCGCAGAGAAGTCCTAGTTACTTTCCATGCCTAGCGTAATCGCTCTGGATGCGATGGGATCCGATAAGGCGCCGAAGCCGGAGATTGAAGGCGCGTTGCAGGCGGCGCGCCATCACGGCGTGCGCGTGCTTCTGGTGGGACCGGAACCGCAGCTGCGAGCCGAGTTGGCGCGCTATCCCGGTGCGCGGCGGTTGCCGGTTGAGATAGTTCACGCCAGCGAAGTCATCACCATGGACGACAAGGTGGAGGCGATCCGCGCCAAGCGCGATTCGTCGATCCGCGTCGGGCTGCGGCTGGTGCGCGAAGGGCGCGCCGCGGGCTTTGTGACGGCGGGCAACACGGGCGCGGCCATGGCCACGGCCAAAGTTGTGCTGGGGGCGCTGCCCGGCGTGGACCGTCCGGCGCTGGCGGCGGCGTTTCCCACGGTCAATGCCACGGCGGCGGTTCTGCTCGACGTCGGCGCGAACGTGGATTGCACGGCCAACAATCTCGAGCAGTTTGCCGTGATGGGCGATATTTATTGCCGTTCGATTTTCGGCATGAAGCATCCCCGGGTCGGGCTGCTTTCGATCGGAGAAGAAGAAGGCAAGGGCAACGACCTGACGCGCGAGGCGTTTCAACTGCTCAAGCGGCTGCCGATCAACTTTATTGGCAATGTTGAAGGCCGTGATTTGTATAACGGCCATGTGGACGTGATCGTGGCCGACGGATTTGTCGGCAATGTTGCGTTGAAGACTTCCGAAGGCGTGGCCAGGCTGGTGCGTACCGTGCTGAAAGAAACCTTGAAGGCGACGATCACGCGACAGGTGGGCGCGCTGCTTTCGCGCAACGCGTTTTCCGATTTCAAGAAGCGGCTGGATCACACCGAGTATGGCGGCGCGCCGCTGCTGGGCATCAAGGGCGTATGCATCATCACGCACGGATCGTCGAATACCAATGCCATCAAGAACGCGGTGCGGGTGGCGGCGGAATTCGCCGAGAGCAAAGTAAATGAAGCCATCGAGCGGGAGTTGGCGACGCTGAGCGCGGCGGTCACGACGTAGGAAGTCAAAAGTTAGAAGTCAGATTGCAGAAGTAAGAGCCCTTAGCGTAAACGGTATTCGCGGGATTTTCACTTCTGCAATCTGACTTCTGACTTCTGACTTCCTATTCAAATATGACAAATTCCTCTCCTCAAATCGCCTTTCTCTTCCCCGGACAAGGTTCCCAGGCCGTTGGCATGGGCAAGGATCTGGCCGCGAACTACCCGGTGGCGCGTCGAACCTTTGAGGAAGCCGACGAGGCGCTTGGCTACAAGCTGTCCGACCTTTGCTTTGAAGGTCCGGAAGAGAAATTGAAGCTGACCGAGATCACGCAGCCGGCTATTCTGACGGCGTCGGTGGCGGCGTGGCGTGTGCTGCAGGAAAAAGGTTTGAAGCCGGATTTTGTTGCCGGGCACAGCCTGGGCGAATATTCGGCGCACGTGGCCGCGGGGACGCTCGCGTTCCCCGATGCGGTGCGGACGGTTCGCAATCGCGGCAAGTACATGCAGGAAGCGGTGCCGGTGGGCGTGGGCGCGATGGCGGCAATTCTTGGGATGACGCTCGACCAAGTCAACGAAATTGCGAGCGAAGTTGCGAACTACGCAGCGCAGGGAGAAGCTTGCCAGGCGGCCAATATCAATTCGCCCGAGCAAATCGTGATTTCGGGACACGCCGGCGCGATCGACCGCGCGATCAAATTGGCCACCGAACGCGGAGCGAAGAAAGCCGTGAGCTTGCCGGTCAGCGCCCCTTTCCATTGTGCGCTGATGCAGCCGGCGCAGGATCGTTTGGCGCGGGACCTGGGCGCGCTGAGTTTCCAGAATCCGTCGTGCCCGGTAGTCTGCAATGTCGATGCTGCGGTCATCACCTCCGCGGAGGCTTCGCGCGAAGCCCTGATTCGACAGGTGACCGGCGCGGTGAGGTGGGAGCCGTCGGTGCGCCTGCTGATCAACAAGGGAGCCAGCCTCTTTATTGAAGTCGGACCGGGAAAGGTTCTGTGGGGCCTCATGCGGCAGATTGATCGCTCGAAGACCTGCCTGACGGCGGGGGATGAAGCGTCACTGCAGAAAACGCTGGCGCAGGTTGCGGCGACGGCGGCGTAAGCGGCTTGGACGGGCGAGGGCGCCCGTCCCGACACGAACTAAAACGGATACACCGTCAGCGTCTTATCCGACTTCTGCACGAACATGCGGGCGTGTTCGGAGCGTTCGTTGACGACGACCTCGACCACGACGCCTCCGCTGGCGAAACCTTTTGTGTTCGCCGATCCGTAAATCCGGTGCGACTTGACTAAGCCCCATTCGCCGCCCGGTCCCCAGTCGCGATAAAAGTCCGCGTACGTGTACTGAGAATACTTTTGTTGGTGCTGGCGCCAGCCGGGATCGTTGAAGTAAATACCGTAAGCGGTTTCGTAATCCTGATGCTCGAGCGCGGTGAAGAACTTCTCGACGGACCGCTCTTCGGGCCAGTTGCGGTACATCCAAGCGAGCGCGGCAAGAACGATCACGGCCACGACGCAGGCCGTGATCCGGACCTTCCTCCGCCGCGTTTTCGCGGGGTCGTAGAGTGGGGCGTCGAGCAAGGTCATAAATCTCCTCTAAGCATAACGGATTGCGGGAAGATAAAGGAAAAGAACCGGGGCCGGGCAACGCTCTACCGACCATCCTGGTCGCGCTGGGGGGCAACGTGGTCGACGTCATCCTGTGCGATATCAATCGGCCGGTTATAGACGGATTGGAATTCGCCCGCCACGTGGGCACGGTGGAAAGCGCCCCAGAGGTGGATATCGTCGTCCTCGGCCACACCCCGACGGCGGCTCCCCTGGAGCAGGCCGCAGCCCAGCCCCCGACTCCTGCCGTCTTTTCTGCTAAGATCCCACCCGCGACCCGACTCCGCAACCGTCAACGGCTGTCCCCCCCCAAGCCCTCAGTCGTTAGAGCGGCAGACAGTCGTCTACAGCACTAATTCCATCCAGAGAGCGCTTTCGATGGGAATAGCGGAGTACGGCGCGATCTCTTGGAATCCCATCCGGCGATAAAGTGCGACCGCATCCTTCATTGCCGATTCAACCGTATCCAGACGCATGCGCTCGTAGCCGGCGGCGCGCGCCTCGGCGATTAGACGTTCCACCAGCATCCGGCCCAGGCCCCGGCCCCGATCTTCCGGCCGCACGTACAGCCTCTTCATCTCGCAGATACCGGGTTCAAGTTTGCGCAGCGCAATGCATCCGGCGGCATGGTCCTGAGCAGGACCAGCGAGGTACCGGGCCAGCAGCAATCTTCCGCTTGGCGGACCGTAAGCGCCGGGAAGGGATTTCAACTCTTCCTCGAAACTCTGGAAGCACAGGCTGAAGCCCAAAGACCTGCCATATTCGAGGAACAGGCAGCGAACTTGTTCGATGTGTTCGGGAAGTGTGGCTTGAATCAAATCGAGCGGGCTCCGGCCGGCTTGACTGCGATTGCGCTGACTCGCGCCGTCCCCTATAGGATCGCGTTTGCCTTCAGCCGAGGCCGTCATTAAAGAACCTCCCAAGAACCCCACGCTCGTAACCGGAAACTCCCCCAATCTTAATCCTGCCCAGAGGCGGCCCATCAAGGATTCTCCCTGGGACTACATCCTGACCAACCGTTTGCTCCCCACCCCCGCCCGGCGATATAGTTAGGGGTACGGCTTTTTGAGTCTCTGATGTTCACTGACTTCACCGCCACCGACCGCTGGACCCGGAAACAAGCCCACTGCCTCTACCAAGCCTTGATGGTGGCCATCGCCACCCGCCACGCCGATGCGGTGGATATCAAGTTCCTGGTCGACGGGCGCCCGGTCTGGGTGGCGCTGCCGCACCCGGCGTGGGTCGAGTACAAGAAGCGCACCGGGAGATTGATCACCGACTCTCTGGCGAAAGAAATCGCGGGCCATTTTCTGAAGACCGCACTGGAATCGGGCGAAGGCTTAGGCCGTGAAATGTATTCGCTGACCGTCGATGAGACGCTCAAGCATCTGGACGCTGTGGTGGCCGTGGCCGAGTCTCCGGTGCCTGTTGCGGGCTAGCTGATCCAGTTGTTTTTCAGAGCCTTGGACCCGACGTCGCGGTCTATGTCACAAGTGGTTGTGGTCCCAAACAATTTCCTCCCTCGCTCGCCCGGATAATCGACTGGAGGCCCGGGGGCAGTTGAAATCTCGTGGCGATTCGATCTGGGACTCAGCACTTGGAAAGACCCCTCGAAATCACGGATAATTTGGCTTTTGAACATATTAAGGAGGAGGCATTCATGGCGGTTACGAAACAGCAGGTGCTTGATTATCACTTCGGCGCGCGCCCGGGAAAAATCGAAGTCTCTCCCACGAAACCGTGCGAGACGCAGCGCGACCTGAGTCTGGCCTACACCCCGGGCGTGGCCCAACCCTGCCTGGAGATCCGAAGGAACCCGGAGGATGCCTTCAAGTACACGGCGCGCGGAAACCTGGTCGCGGTGGTGACCAATGGTACGGCGGTGCTGGGGTTGGGCGATATCGGCGCGCTGGCCGGCAAGCCGGTGATGGAAGGCAAGGCGGTTTTATTCAAGCGCTTTGCCGACGTTGACGTTTTCGACATTGAGATTGACAGCCATGATCCGGACGACGTCATCAAAGTCTGCCAACTGCTGCAACCGACGTTCGGCGGAATCAATCTGGAAGACATCAAAGCGCCGGAGTGTTTTTACATCGAAGAGACACTCAAGAAGACGATGAAGATTCCCGTCTTTCACGACGATCAACACGGGACCGCGATCATCTCGGGAGCGGCGCTGCTGAATGCGCTCGAAGTCGTGGGCAAGAAAATCGAGGAAGTTCGCGTGGTGTTCAACGGCGCTGGAGCCTCGGGCATTGCGTGCGCGGAACACTATGTCCGGCTGGGCGTGAAGCGGGAGAACCTCACGCTCTGCGATACCAAAGGGGTGGTCTACAAGGGACGCACGGTCGGCATGAACCCCTACAAGGAGCGCTTCGCCAAGGACACAAAACTGCGCACCCTGGCCGAAGCGGCGAAGGATGCCGATATATTGGTCGGCTGCTCGGTCAAGGGCGCGATTAAGCAGGACATGGTGCGGTCCATGGCCGAGCGGCCGATTGTGTTTGCGATGGCGAATCCCGACCCCGAGATCAGCTACGAAGATGCGAAAGCCTGCCGCAGTGACGTGATCATTGCCACGGGGCGTTCGGATTACCCCAACCAGGTGAATAACGTATTAGGTTTTCCGTCCATTTTCCGTGGCGCGCTTGATGTTCATGCCACGGCGATCAACGAGGAAATGAAACTGGCGGCGACGCGGGCGCTTGCCGACCTGGCGAAGGAGGATGTGCCGGACTCGGTTTGCCGGGCATACGGCGTCGATCGGCTCCGCTTTGGTCCGGACTATCTGATCCCGAAGCCCTTTGATCCACGCGTGCTGCTGTGGGAGGCCACCGCAGTCGCGGAAGCGGCCATGGCAACTGGCGTGGCTCGCAAGCCAATCGCGTTGGACCAGTATCGGGACCAGTTGGAGCGCCGCTTGGGCAAGGCCCACGAAATCACATATCTGATGATCCAGAAGGCCAAGGCGCGGCCGAAGACGGTCGTGTTTCCCGAGGGTGAACATGAAAAGATTCTTCGCGCCGCGCACAACCTGCTGGAGGAGAAGATTGCCTGGCCCATCCTGCTGGGCGCTCCTAAAGTAATTGCAGCGAAGGCGAAGGAGTTGGGCGTCAGATTGGAAGGCGCGCAGATTGTCGATCCGTATGCCTCACCGGTGCGTGAAGGGTTCATCCAAGAGCTCTTCCGTCTTCGCCAGCGCCGCGGTGTGACGATGACCGAAGCGCACACCCTGATGAAGGATCCAAACGTGTTCGGGTCGATGATGGTCCACATGGGCTACGCCGACGCCTTGGTTTCCGGAGTGAGCCAAAATTATCCCGAAACCATTCGTCCCGCGCTGCAGATCATCGGCACGCGGGAAGGATTGCGGAGAGTCTCCGGCTGTTACGTGATGACTACGCGCTCGCGCCAAGTGTACGTCCTGGCCGACGCCACGGTGAACATCGAACCCAGCACGGAAGATCTGGCCGAGATCGCGCTGTGCGCGGCGCATACGGCACGGCGGTTCGACCTGGAGCCTCGGGTCGCGCTCCTGTCGTTTTCCACCTTTGGGAGCACGAAGCATCCCCAGTGCGAGAAGGTGCGAAAAGCCGTTGAGCTCATTCGCAAGATGGATCCTTCGCTCATCGTGGACGGCGAAGTTATGGCAGATGTCGCCCTTTCTCCTGACCTGATCGACAAGATTTATCCTTTCACTGCGCTGACCGGCGGCGCCAACGTGTTGATCTTTCCAGAGCTCAGCTCGGCCAACATCGGTTACAAGCTTCTGGGGAAGCTCGGTGGGTGCTGGGAGATGGGTCCCATCCTGATGGGCATGAGGAAACCGGTGCACGTGCTCTCGCGCGATGCCGAGGTGGAAGAGATTGTGAATATCGCAGCTATTGCCGTCGTCGATGCTCAGGAAGATGATTCGTCTTCCTTGCCGACTGCTCGCAAACACGTGGAACTGGTCGGAGATTAGGGGACAGGTCGACCACCAATCGGCAGAGGGGCGCGGTTTGGCCGTGCCCCTCTTTTTATTTCTTCATGATCCCTTCGCTCTCTAGCAGAGCCGCTGAAAAAGTTGTGTTTTGTATCAGGGTATCGCTCTAGGGAATGCTGCTTTCCTCGAGCTAGGGGTTGTTTCTCTTCGCAAAAAGTGTTTAGCAGTGATAGCCTTTTGGGAATTGTGGGGAAACCAGGGCCTTTTGGCTAGTCCTATCTTGGATACCGAAACAATGACCGACGGAGACACGGGAACGAAGCATAAACGCCTGGCGGCTTGGGTCGAGGAGGTGGCCCAGCTCTGCAAACCGGATCGAGTTCACTGGTGCGACGGTTCGGACGATGAATATCAAGCGATGGTGCGGCTGATGATCCTGGTCGGCACTGCAATTCCCCTCAATGAAGAGAAGCGGCCGAACTGCATTCTCGTGCGATCCAGCCCGGCCGACGTGGCCCGGGTCGAGGAGCGGACCTTCATCTGTGCGCGAACCAAGGAAGAAGCTGGCCCCACCAACAATTGGGAAGATCCCGCGAAGATGAAGCAGAAGCTGCAAGGCTTGTTCGCGGGTGCGATGTCCGGACGCATCATGTATGTTATCCCGTACAGCATGGGCCCCATTGGCTCGCCGATTGCGAATATCGGGGTCGAGGTCACAGATTCTCCCTACGTTGTGGCGAGCATGCACATCATGGCCCGCGTCGGCACTCGCGTGCTGGAGATTCTGGGGAGCGAGGGTGGTTTTGTGCGCTGCCTGCACTCGGTGGGCGCTCCGCTGGCCGCGAACCAGGCGGATTCGACGTGGCCGAACAACGCGCAGGAAAAATACATTTGCCACTTTCCGGAGACGCATGAGGTCTGGTCGTACGGGTCGGGATACGGTGGCAACGCACTACTTGGCAAGAAGTGTCACGCGCTGCGTATTGCTTCGGTGCAAGCCCGCGATGAAGGCTGGATGGCGGAGCACATGCTCATCATGAAGATGACCGACCGCTCGGGGCAGGTCAAGTTCTTCACGGGCGCGTTCCCCTCGGCCTGCGGTAAGACGAACCTTTCGATGATGATCCCGACCGTACCGGGGTGGAAAGTCGAAGCTATCGGCGACGACATCGCCTGGATGAAGTTCGGCGCGGATGGGCGCCTTTACGCCATTAACCCGGAATGCGGGTTCTTCGGCGTAGCACCGGGAACGAGCATGAAGTCGAACCCGAATGCCATGCTCACCGCCACGAAAAATTCGATCTTCACCAATTGCGCGATGACTCCCGATGGCGACATATGGTGGGAGCAGATGACGCCGGAAAAGCCGGCCGAATTGATCGACTGGTTGCGTCGTCCGTGGACTCCGGCTTCTTCTCACAAAGCAGCGCACCCCAACGCGCGCTTTACCGTTCCGGCGAGCCAGTGCCCGGTGATTGCCCCGGAGTGGGAGGACCCCAAAGGTGTGCCGATCGACGCCATTCTCTTCGGTGGCCGCCGCGGCGGCGTGGTGCCACTGGTGACGGAGTCGTTTAGTTGGCAGCACGGGACGTTTCTGGGGGCGACCGCCAGCAGCGAAACCACCGCGGCTGCAGCGGGCCAAGTCGGCCAACTTCGCCGCGACCCGATGGCCATGCTCCCGTTCTGCGGCTACAACATGGGCGATTACTTCGCCCATTTTCTGAAGATCGGCGCCAGGCCCGGCGCCAAACTGCCCAAGATCTATTACGTGAACTGGTTCCGCACCGACGACCAGGGCAAGTTCCTGTGGCCTGGATACGGCGAGAACAGCCGCGTGCTGAAGTGGATCTTCGAGCGCTGCGATGGCAAGGTGCATGCCGTGGATACGCCGATTGGCAGGCTTCCCGAGCCCGCGGATCTGGATACCAAGGGACTTGACCTTCCGCAGGAGAATATCGCCACGTTGCTGGGCGTGGACGTGGAGGGATGGCTGGCCGAGATCCCGCTCATCCGCGAACACTTCGACAAGTTCGGCACTCACCTGCCCGAAGGCCTGAATCGCGAACTCGAGGACTTGGACAACCGGCTTCGGGTGAGCATAAGCAGAGTCGGAAAGGTCAGCAGGTTTGGCAAAGTGAGCCGGCTCGGTAAGAGGTCGGACACGTTGCCCCCCAAATAAAGACGAATGCGCCCAGTTGCTCAATGCCTTGCGGTGGCTGGGCGCCGATGAGTGTACCCCGGATGGCCGGGCTGAGCACGTATTCGGGGTCGGTCTGTGCTTAAATCGGCGTATGTTCGCCCGCAAACTCCGAGTGGAATACGAGCACGAGGGGCAACTCCAACCCTGTCCTTTGAAATGGCTCGACAACTTCGCCATGCGCAACTTCACCAACGCATCGGTTTTTGACGACACGCTGCCGGTGGCCGACGGGTGCCTGGAAATTGGAACGCATGTCCCGCTCGATCAACTCCGCGACGCGATGGAAGACTGGTTTCGGCGGAAGAGTTATCTGGGGAGAGATGCAAAGCTGGTGCTGACCGTGAGCTAGGTCGAGGCTCTTTCCATTTTAAGCAGGCGGGCGAACAAGCGGACGATCATGCCATCGAAGCGGGTGCCGCTCAACTTTCCCAGTTCCGCGATCGCTTGCTCGTCGGTGGTTGGAGGAGCGAATGAGCGCTCGCTGGTCATGTTGACGTAGGCGTCCACCACGGCGACGATGCGGCCATACAGCGGTATGGTCTCACCCTTCAGTCCAAGAGGATAGCCGCTGCCGTCGAAGGCTTCGTGATGGGACTCGATGGCCTGGGCCACGCGCTCGACTTCAGGAATCGCGCGTAACACTTCCGCACCCACTCTCGCGTGGGCCTTGATCGCCGCAAATTCATCTCCCGTCAGTGTGCCCGGCTTGTTCAGGATGCGATGATCAATAAACAGCTTGCCCAAGTCATGCACGCGAGCCGCGAAGGCGACTTCTTCCACTTCCTCGGCCGAGAGGTTGAGTCCGTGCGCGATCATCCCGGCATAACGCCCGCAATGCTCGCCATGTCCCGCCGCGTATTGCTCCCGTAGTTCGGCCGCGCGCGCCAGGGCTTCGACGGCCTGCTTGATCGCTTTCCGATCCGCATCCCCCTCGCGTCCGCATAGCTTGCGCAGCGTGCCGATCAGTTCCTCGAGGTGCTCCGGGCCGTTGTGCTCGCGCTGCAGAAAGCCTTCGATGTAACGGAAGACAAGCTGCCGTTGCACGGTGGAACCTTCGCCGAACGCATCCGAGGTGGAAACCTGGTTTCCGCCCCCGTGCTTGGCCACGTACATGCCCGCATCCGCGATGCGAATCAGGTCCTCCATGGAAAATCCATGAACCGGGAAACTGGCCACGCCAAAACTGCCGGTGATATGGTGCTCTTCCAGCATGGGATCGGTGGCGAGCCACAGCCGCAATCTCTCCGCCAGCACCTGCGCCTGCTCGATCCCGGTCTCGGGCATGAGGATGACGAATTCGTCTCCGCCGTAGCGCGCCACCACGTTTGACTGACGGCACTTCTGTTCGAGCAGTCGGCCCACGCGAGCCAGCACCAGATCCCCTTCCAGGTGGCCGAGTGAATCGTTTACTTCTTTGAATTTATCCAAATCGATCAGCACCACCGAGAACGGCCGGCCCGAACGGGACGCGCGCTTCCACTCCGAGCTCAGCGCCTCCCAGAAAAACCTTCTCGTTTTGATGCCGGTCAACCCGTCGGTAATCGATTGCTGCTGCAGCTTTTGGAAGACGAAGGAGTTGTGCAGCGCCGTGGCCAGAAGATCGGCCAGCGTATTCATGATCAGAACATCCTGGGGCGCGAATGCGTTCTCATCCCGGCTCTCTATGTTGAGCACGCCCAGCAGAGTCTCGCCGTAACTGATCGGGAGGCAGAGCACGGCCCGCGATTCCGGCAGCACCCCGGCGAGCTGTCCCGGGCCGGCGTTTTGCACCAGCGCGCTCACCCCGGTGCGCGCAACCTTCCCCAGAACTCCGCTGCCCACGGCAATCCGGCGACCCAGGGTTTGCGAGGTCGTTCCCGCTTCGGCTTTGATCTCGATCTCCTTGGTGGCGTAGTCCATGAGGCCGATGCCGATGTGATCGTAGCGGAAATTCTTTTGGATCTCGCCCACGATGTCGGCCATCATTTGCTCGGCGTCTTCGCTCGAGATTGCCATTTTCGAAATGTTGTTCAGAAACGCGAGATGCCGGGCGCGGCGCTGCTCCTCGGTGAACAGGCGCGCATTCTCGACCGCCACTCCCAGCTGACCGGCCACGGTTTGCATGACCTCGAGATCCCTGGCCACGAACTGCGACTCCCGTTCGGTACTCCGCGCCGCCATCACACCCACCGCTTTGCCGCCCAGAAAAATAGGCACGGCGCAGTATGACCGGGCCGGCCGTTCCGGCACGAAATCGATTCCCAGTTTTGCCCGCATCTGTTCCAGATCGGACTCGATCAGCAGCGGCTGCCCCGTCCGGATTACATACTCGGACAATCCATTGCTGGCCTTGCGCGTGCGCCGGGGTAGACTGCGGTTGCCTTCAACTTCCAACTCGAAGTGAATTTCATCTTCTTCCTGAAACGCGATGTAGAAATCGCTGGTATCGAAAATCTGCCCCAGCTCCGCTTGCACCGTGCGCAGCACCTCGTCCTGGTTGAGATGAGAACTGATGGCCTGCCCGATCTCGGTGAGGAGTTCGTATTCCTTGGTTCGCCGTTGCGCCTCATGCATAACGACATAGTTTTCGAGCGTCAGCGCGATCTGCAGTGCCAGCCCGATCAGCAACCGCAAATTCGAAGAGCCGAACATGTGCCGTTCCGCATGCGGAAACAAAATGACCCCGAAGTTGTGCTCCCGCGTCTGCAGGCTCACCGCCATCAAGTCGCTGATTCCCTCCGCCAGCAGCAACTGCTTGCAGACCCCGAACTTTCCTCCCGAAAGCGCCGGCAATGGCTCTTCCAGTTCGGCGATGTTCTGGAACGTGACCACGCCTCCACGCCGGTAGGCAAGCTCGGCGATGTAATCTCCCGCCTGCGTTTTTTGCAGTTTTTCCAGAAACTCCGCGGAGAAGCCTTTTTGCACCGAGGGCACGGTGCCGCGCCACTGCTGGGAAACAAAAAAAACGGCGCGGCGCTTAGGCAAGGGGGCCACTAACCTCTCCACGAAAGCCTGCAAGCTGGGCACGAGGTCGGATGCCGAGAGCAATCGGCGCGGGTCTACGCCCAGGGTCGAGAACGCCAACGCGTTTTCCTGCACCGCATTGCGTTCGTTTTCAAACAGCACCATCACCATGGCGATCGCCAGCAGCATCTGCGGGATCGGCGCCAGGAGACCCCCGAACTGGCCGACAATCTCGAGGAAAGGTTGACGGAGTTGGCCCGCGTAGATCAGCCCCGCCCACAGCGCCAGGGAAAACGCTAGCGTCCGAAAGGCCACGGAATTCCTGCGAAAGGCGTAACGGTAAAAATGGAACGAACAATAAAGCAGCGTTGCCGCCAGCCCCACCTCCAGCCGCAAATACATCGGCACCGGAGTCGCTCTCTGGCCAAACACTCCGCCCGCCATTTGCGCCCGCAAGCCCACATACGCCAGCACAGCCCCGGTCACCGCCAGCGCCACGTCATACCACCTCAGCTGGAACGGTTCCTTGATCAGCCGGGTCGAGACGAAAATGCAAATCGCCATGCCCAGCAGCAGCAGCGAGCTCAGCAAAAACAATAACGCGGAAGGGCCTTGAAAATATTCCACCGCCTTCAACACGTAGTGCAGCGTGTAGGCCGCCCAGGCCAGTTGCCACGCGCGAAAATAGCTGTGACGGTTCTGTTCGTACAGGTAGGTGAAGACCAGCAGCACCAACAGGGCCACGGCCCCGGGAACCAACACCAACCCTGTGGCAACGCTATGCATGGCTTACGTTTCCTCACCCGCCGCAAATCGGACCCGGATGGAACTCTGGATGGCCTAATCCTGTCATACCCGACAGATCGAAACAATAGGTGTCTTCCCGCGGGTTACACTCTGCGGCATGGCGATTTTATAGCTATCTTCCTATGAGATGCGATCCGCTATAGTGATTTTCTCCCGAAAAGTTACCCCGGTAACCGGCAGTAACCCCGTCCCTCGCGGGACTGACCAGTGCCCAAAACCCAGGAAGCCCCGAGCCTAGAGCCAGAGCCCCAATCCCGCTATACTCAAACGTTATGCTTCGTGTTCGATTTGCCCCGTCCCCCACCGGTTTTCTGCACGTCGGCAGTGCCCGCACCTTCATTTTCAACTGGCTCTACGCCCGTCGCAACGGAGGAACCATGGTCCTCCGCCTGGATGACACCGATGTTGAGCGCAACACCGACGTCTCCGTCAACTCCATCTTCGAAGGTCTGCGCTGGCTCGACCTCGGCTGGGATGAGGAATATAAGCAATCCGAACGCCTTGCCCTGCATCGCGAGATTGCCGACGCCATCTTTCAGAAGGGCCTGGCGTATCGCGATTTTACCCCCGCCCACGCCACTGCTGGCCAGATCAACGACAGCGAAAAGTCCGGCGCCAATCAAACCTGGCTCTTCAACCCCGGCATGCGCGAACTTCCCCGCGCCGAAAGCGACCGCCGAGCCGGCGCCGGAGAGCCCTTTGCCCTCCGCTTCCGTGTTCCGCGCGGCACAGACGAGCAAATCCGCTTCAATGATGCGGTCTACGGCGAACAAATCAAAGCCGCCGACGACATCGAAGACTTTGCGCTGCTCCGTTCCGACGGCATGCCCACCTACCACCTCGCCTCCTGTGCCGACGACATCGACCTCCGTATCAGCCACATCATCCGCGGCCAGGACCATCTTTCGAACACCTACAAACACGTCCTGATCTTTGGAGGAGCCGGCGCCAAGCCGCCGCAGTTCGCGCATCTTCCGCTGCTCGTCGCCCCCGACGGATCGAAGCTCTCCAAGCGCCGCCACGGCCCGGTAGTCAGTGTCACCACTTACCGCGATGCCGGCTTCCTGCCTGAGGCCTTCATTAACTTTCTATGCCTGCTGGGCTGGTCGCCAAAAGACGATCGCACCCGCATGACCCGCCAGGAACTCACCGACGCTTTCTCCCTCGAAGGCATCAATCGCTCCAACGCCGTGGTGAATTTCAAGGAGCCCGCGGCCAGTGCGGCGGCAAAAGAGGACCCTGATGGACTGAGAAACCTACGGGTTCCTTACATGGGTTACCCTGAACAGGAAGGACTTTTCGATCTCAAGGCGCTCTGGCTCAACGCCGAGCACATCCGTGCCCTCTCCGTGGACGAACTGAGCGCCCGCCTGCTTCCAATCGTCCACGAAGCCGGATTCCCAATCGCACCAGAGAAGATGCACGCAGTCACCCCGCTAATCCGTGAGCGCATCAAACTCCTGCGCGACGTCCTCACCGCCGCCGACTTCTTCTTCGTGGACCAGCTCCCGCCCTACGACCCGGCCGAACTTATCCCGCAAAAGGGCGACGCCGCCATGGCGCTAAAAGTGTTGAAACGAGCGCGAGAAGTCCTGGCGCAAACCGAATTCAAACACGACCCCCTGGACCAAACGCTCCGCGCCGCCGCGCAGGAGATGGGCGTAAAAGCCGGCCAAATGTTTCAACCGATCCGCGTAGCCGTTTGCGGGCGGAAGAACGCCCCGCCGCTGTTTGAGACGTTGGAAGTGTTGGGGCGGGAAACAACCCTGAAGCGGATCGGGCAGGCGGTCGAGAAGCTGTAGTAGTGCCGCGCGCAGTATGGGTTAGTGAGAGGCCTGAAACTGCTTCGCTTTCTGCCGGGCGCCCTCGGCCTCACTCTTCATTCCCTTGGCTTCGTAGACATCGGCCAGCAGGTTTTCACTTTCGGCATCGTCAGCGGTTTGTTGCTGCTTCAGCAGCGATGCGATGGCATCGTCGTAGAGCTTTAGCCGGGCCTCGGTGACGCCCATGTTGTAGTACACGCCTTGATAGCCGGAATCGAGTGCCGCTACTCGTTTGTATTCTTCGAGCGCTTCGGGATCGCGATGCTGATCCGACAAAGCGGCTGCCAATCCGGCGTGTCCGTCGGCGCTGTTGGGGTTGACTCTGAGCAATTGAACAAAAATGTCCTGCGCTTTTGATGGAAGTTTCTGCTCGAGGTAGATCAGCCCGAGCCGGTAATATGCGTCTTCGCTCCGTGGATTCAGCGCGATCACGCGCTTCATTTCAGCCGCCGCATTCTCGAAGTCGTGCTTTGCGATGTAGGCGC
>Ga0074044_10001008_pt1 | contig 25845 bp, 15 predicted proteins | sample BogForMeECP23OM1_FD_94443 | JGI IMG/M metagenome (GOLD analysis project Ga0074044, IMG submission 94443) | Bog forest soil microbial communities from Calvert Island, British Columbia, Canada - Bog Forest MetaG ECP23OM1 | ecosystem: Environmental > Terrestrial > Soil > Wetlands ... | reverse complement strand
GGACATCGTTTCGAGCCGGCTGCGGGTCGCGCGAGAAACGCCCAGCTGTTGCCGCATGGCGTCGAGCGAGGCCTTGGCGACACCGACCTGTGCTGCCGCTTGCAAGTCCTTGGCTCGCGCGTCATCCAGTTCCTGCTCCGCGATCAGCCCCGGCCTTTCCTTGGAAGCTTCTTCCAGACGGGTATACTCAGCGTGCACTGCGGAGTACGTCGACTCGGCGCTGACGACCTCGCTTTGTGCGCGCGTAATATCAGATTGGCTGTGACGGACCTCGGCCTGAGCGCCCTCCACTTGATTCTGCAGCTCCGGGACTTCCAGCAGAGCCAGGACCTCGCCCTGACGAACGCGGTCGCCAATATCGACTTTGATCCAGCGAATATATCCCGAGACCTTGGCGTGAAGATCCACCTGTTGATAGGGCTGAAATTGACCGGCAACAGTGAGGGAACTGGCCAGATTGCCACGAGTGACCGCGACCACTGCGGCGGCTCTCGGCTGCGTGGCGAGGGCTTTGCCATGGTGCCTTCGAACGATCAAGAACACAGCTACCAACAAAAGGCAGAGAAGCCCCGTAATCCAAAGGATTCGCGCACGATGCATGGAGCCACCTTACTTTCAATCCCGCAAGTTCGGGATTGGAATCGACGACAGTACATCTCCTTAAAGGGACTGGCGATCATTCCACGGTCTCATTCGATGTTTGAGAATAGGCCGGGTTTGCCGCAAATATATCGCCGTGCAGGGATTAACAGAAGGCTGGAGGAGGACGCTGCGTGAGGTGCGGATCGTGGAAGTCCCATCTGCGAGCCCGGCAGAGGTTCATTTCAACTTGGTAAAGCTCGAATATGAGAATCAAAATCGCCTGGGCCAAAACCAATAGCAGAATCAGGTTCAGCGTCTCCGCGGCCGTATCCGATTGGACCGCCCTTTTTAGCGAGTCTATCGTTTGGGCGGAACGCCTCTCCGTTAGAAGTTTGGCAACGGTGACGGTAGAGGGAGATTGCGGAGTCTTGTAAAGGGAAAGCTTTGCCTGCAATCCCCAACTGAATACGGCACACGCCAAAAAGAGAAGAGCGCACTTGAATGCGTATGTGGCCGCAATTTGAGGTCGCTTTGACTTCACTCTTCTCCTTTCCCAATAGCCCTGTAAATAATGTAGCAAAAATGGCTTCGTGACGTTGCGGGAAGAAGGCCCCAAGGTGTGGGGGAGAGGGCGGCTGAACATTTTGGGCGTGAGGGCGCGGAGAGAGTTCCGCTCTACCGGCTGCTGCGATGTTTCCTTTGCAACTCGTTTTCTGCGGAGACCAGCCTATCCAGCGCACGCTGGCCACGTTCCCGGTCTCCCGTAACCAGATAGACGAGCATAGCGCCTTGAAACATTTGCAGAAGCGCCTCGACCGCCGCCGCATCAGGCAGGAACTCCCGCAGCAAATCGGCCCACAACCGCTGTTGTTCCTCAAAGAATCTCCGCGCCCTCTCGGACCCGCTCCAGCTTCGACGCGTCAGGTCCATCGCCAATCGCACCACCCCTCGCGACTCCGGGCTGGTCGTCTGCTCCCATAAAGCCGCAACTACGGCTTGCAGCGACGCCCCCAACGGAAAAGCGCTGGCGCGGAATCTCGCCCGCAGCCGTTCTTCCAGCAGCGCCATCGCCACCTCTTCGATGGCCTCGCGGCCCCCGAAGTAGTGGATCAGCATCCGTTTGCTGCTTCCAGCCGCCTTCGCCAGGCTATCCAGACTAAGGTCGAGCGTGCCGGCGCGGACGAAAGCCGCCAGGCAGCTGTGCAAGAGCTGCTCCCGGCTGAGGTGCTGCTTTTTTTTTCGCGGCATCTTGTCTTAGACTGTACCACATGGTACAAGTATGGATGTACCATATGGTACATGCACCACCCCAAAGGAGCACCACCATGAAAATGCCTGACAAATTGCTCTTCGCCCTGTTCGGCGCGGCCTTGTGGATCGCCGGGACGATCTGGTATGAACTGCGCGGTCCCCATGTCTTTGAAAGCACCAGTCAACGCTACTGGCTCAACTTCGTGGTTACCCCCATCCTCTCCACCGCCATCTGCATCCTCGTGCTCCGGTGGCGACACGTCCCGGCTGGCGAGTGGTCCTCGGCCGCGCTGCTGGTCGCGCTGCCCGGCATGTTCGGCGAAGCTGTGCTCCTCTCCCGTTTCGCCAGTCTGATGCCCCGCATGCATCCCGAGACCGCCGGCAAATACGGGGCCTTTCTTTTCGCCAGCTATGCCCTGTTTCTCACCATCGCCGAGATCGTCACGATGCGAGCGCCCGGCGGATCAATCCCCCGTTAGTTGCGCGGGCGACAGTTCGCCCTCAGTTTGCATGGGTTCAAGAAATGCCGACGCCGGCTTAAGAAAACATTAAGGGATTGCTACTCTGCCCGGCGAGCGCCGGGCCGTCAGCGGCCGCCTTCGAAGCGGTAGCCGATGCCGCGCAGCGTTTTGAGGTAGCGCGGATGCCGTGGATCGGATTCGATCTTCTCCCGCAGACGCCGCACAAACACGTCAATCGACCGCGGCGTCACAAACGACCCTTCTTTCCACACCGCGTCGAGCAACTGGTCGCGCGTAAAAACGCGTCCCCGATGCCGCGCCATGTATTCCAGAAGCCGGAACTCGCGCACCGTAGTGAGTACATTCTTGCCCCCGACGCGAACGCTCATCGAAGCCACATCAATTTCCAGATCTCCCACTTGAATGGTTTCGGAACTGGGCGTCTCCGGAAGAACGCGCAGAACGTTGCGAATGCGCGCAATCAATTCGCGGGGACTGAATGGTTTCGTGATGTATCCGTCGCCACCCACATCGAACGCCTGCAGACGGTCCGGTTCCTGCGTTCTGGCCGAAAGAAAAATGATCGGCGTTTTGGATAGTTGTTCGTGCTGCCGAATCTGGCGGCAGAGATCGAACCCGCTGATCCCAGGCAACATGATATCGAGAAGAAACAGCGCCGGCTGCACCCGGGTCGCCATCGGAACTACTGGCGCCCCGGAAAAAAAAGTAGAAACCTCATAGCCGGCCGTTCGCAAGTTGTGTTCGATCAACTGCGACACGTCAGGATCGTCTTCCACGACGTAGATGAGATCCGGATAACGCGGTTTACTTGCCCCCGCCAATGTTTCCATGGCCAGAAGGAGACCCTTCCCCAGCCTTCAAAAGCTGCGCTCAGAGGGAATTCTGCTTTAGACAATCCCCACAGCACTCTAGCGGGACCGTGTTGCAACAATGTTGCGCCAGTGTTAAAGGAGCGTTAATTAAAGGAGGGTCGACGGACAGGATTACGACAGGATTGCGAATGACCGATTCGAGGCATCTTGTGTGACTAGCGCGGCTGCGCAGCAGCGGCATTGCCCGATGTTCCCGCATCTGGACCCGACTGCAACTCGTGCTGTATCCACTGCAGGTTCTTGCCATCCCCAAACGCTGCCTTGAGTTCTTCCATATTCTTGTAAAGCATCACGCTGGTGCCCGCGGGCGCCGCTGCCCGCAACTTTTCTTGGATGGCCTTCGGCGTGACCGTATCGAACAGTTCCTGATCAAGCCGAAGTTTCTTCGCCTGAATTTTCGGCAGCCACTCCAGCGGTTCCAGCGTGGCCACTTTCTTTAAGAATTCCGGTTTCACGTATTCCGCCCGTTCGTTCTCCGGCACAAATGGAGAAGTCGCCAGCCACGCTGGCCAATCGCCCCAGGGATCCATCACTTCCAGTACCTTAATCCGCGGGTCAACCGCTGACGCAAGAATGGCGATGCTCGCCCCGGACCCTTGCCCGAACATCCCCACGCGATTCATGTCGAGATCGCCCCGGGCCGTCAGATAATTCAGCACCATCTGCACGTCGTGCGCCGAGGTCGCCAGACTTTCCTGCAGTTCGCTGAGGAACCATTGCTTCAAAGGACGGCTGTGGTAGCGCTGCCCCGTAAGCGCCGAGACGAAGCCTACCGCAGCGCAGCCGTTTCGCGTCACCAGTTCTTCGTAGTCTTCGCGCCGAAACAGATCCGTGTCCGTGGGATAACCGTAAAGATACAAAATCACGGGAGGCTTCGGGATTCCCTTGGGTTTCATCACATAAAGATCGATGGGATCGCCCGTCCGCCACTGCACCTCGAGCAGTTCTGAAGTGTAGCCCGGGTAATCGTTGATAAACTCCAGCGGTCGTACCGGCTTGAGATGGCTGCCCGTCAATGCCGGCGAAGTCCAATCCTCCTGCACGCCCTCAAAGCGAGTGTCGGCTGGCTGTGCTACGGGCGGAGATGCCGGCAGCTGTTGAGCCGTTCCGCTCCGCACAAAAAGTAACAGGATGCTGCCCAGAGTAAACGCTCTCACAAATTTGCAAGACAAAAGATTGGACATGGTAGCTTTCTCAGATTTAAGAAATGTTCGTCACGTGAGATGACGATTAGAGGCAATGCCTAAGAAATAATACTATCTCCATCATTAAAGCTTTGTGACTTTTCGGTAGTGGCTCAATTTGACGACGCGCCCTCAAAACCTGAACCACGAAGGACACAAAGTGCCACGAAGCTCTTTGTTCTCCGCCTTTCCTTCGTGGACCTTCGTGCCCTTTGTGGTAGATGTTTTGGCGAAATGAGCCACTACCGACTTTTCCCCAGTATCTAAGGCTGTCTAAGTTCTCGAAGATGTCTTGGATTCATCCCTCGGCCAAGCCTGTTGCACGACAATGGTGGCAATAATGGTAAGGAAAAAACCTGCCAGCTGGGGATGTTTCGGCCAAACCATTCTTGTCAGGTTAAGTTTCCAGGCCCAGAAGCCGACCGCGGTTCCAATCAAACTAGCGATGAGTGTGATCTTCCAAGCTGCCATGAAAACCTCTTCAGGTCCCCTACACCTTCTCACCCCACGCCCTAAGTTTAACGCTTATTTCAATTCGCCGTCCGGCCGAATCCGACCGGTTCAAATCAAACCGACCCATATCGATTGTTGCCCACAAATGTTACCCACAAATGTTACCCACAGACGCGATCCAACAGAAAGGGCGGACCGAGAAAGGCCCGCCCCTGGTCATCATGTTCAGTAAAGCCGCGCGGATCCGCTACGGTCGAACCTGCAGTCCTTGTTCACCCTGAACATTCTGCGTGGTGGTTGCGGTGGAGGGGAGGATCTCGCCGCCCAGGTCTCCACCTGCTTCGGTTTTCCCGAAATTAACGGGAGCAGCGCCAATCAAGGTGCCCGCCCCGTCGTACTCCTGGTAGTGCGAGCGGAGGATCGACAGACCCGGATCGGCGATCCCACCCGCGGTCGTCTTTACGAACGGCACAAAGTCGGGCACCGAAGTGACTGCGAATGCCTGCGCCACCTTCACCAGGGCTTCCGCGTTTTTCAGCGGGGTCCCATTGCTCACGACACGGATAATCGTCCCCGCCGCGTAAGTGCCATTGCGCAGGTTCGGGAAGGATAGGCCCCCAGCCCAGATCTTGTTTTCAGGACAGGGGAACGCCCCGCCGCAAGCTGCCGGCAGATTAGCCGCGCCCGGCAACGCGCCGGCCGTGGCCGGCTGTCCGGGATCGTAGCCGAGCCCAGTGGACTTCTGCGGTCCGTAACTCGCGAATAGCGGATCGACGTTGTTGAGCGTGATGTAACCGTAGTTGGGGTTGTTGGCGATCCCAGTCACGTTGCCGTAGCTGAACACATTGTAACCAATGCCGTCGAGAGCGTTGGGAAATTTAGTTCCAGAGTTCTGCACAGCCTTCACTTCTTCACTGGAGCCAATCGCCCGATAGCGCGCGCCCAAACCATTGCTGCTGGTCAGGCAAGTCGCCGTCCCTGCAAGCGGGTTTTGCGGAACTCCACCGATCGCAACATTGGCTTCCTGGCTCAAGCCCAGAACCGCGCCCGTGCCCGTGCCGGTGTAAATGGTGGCGCCACGGAGTACGTCGTTTTCCACGGTATTCGCCTGCCCGGAGATGGGTTCATTCTCGAAAATGTTAATTCCCCCGGGAGGCAGGCCGAAGGCGCTGGCATCGCAGTTAGTGCCCGAAAACACTTGCTGGAGTTGGGCTGGAGAGGCGTTGGTCAGATTGCTCAGTTCACCCTCATTGCGTTCAATTAGAAATACCAAGGGCGACGCTCCCACATCTACGACTGTGGATGCGGGTATTTTGGTGCCGCTGATCGGGTCCACGCCACTGATGTTGAACGACAGAACATTGGCTTGCCCGGTGCTCCCGGGGTAGCCGCTCTTAATGGGAGTTCCCTGGTAAGCGCCCGAGGATTGGCCGAGGCCATTCGCCGGACACGTGCCCGAGGCATTGACTGCGTTGTAGCCGAGACCGTCCAGCCCGTCGCTGGCTGCGCCGCCATAGCTTCCCGAGCCGAGAATGGAATTTACCCGGCAGGTAATGAACGCTGCATCTTCAGGACGCACGATTGTCGCGGCCACGGTAGTTAGAAGTCCATTCGTAAACAAAGCTTGGACGTTGGAGGGCAAAGCCGTGTCTGCACCCCAAAGGGCGGTAGCGATATCCTGCGAACCATTGCCTTCGAGATTCGTCAACGTGCCGCTTACCACGCACTGCGGTTGAGCATAAAAGCAGCGCACCCCAACCACGGAGTCCACTTTGACATAGGACCAAACCTTGGTAGCAGTGGAATTCCAGACGATCCAGATAGTGCCCGCGTCCACGTTGGAGGGCGACACACGATTGTCAGTCACGTTGATCGCGTTGGAAGCGCTGGTCCAGTGTCCGGCGCCCGATCCCGCTTCTGAGAAAGCGGCCAACGCCAAAGTCTGCCACGGGGCAGACGCACCCGTGATCGTCACCTCAACCGACTGGGCTTGCGCCAAAGGCGCGATGCAAACCACCGCGGTCAACAGCAGCACTGCAAAAATCGATTTCATGCACGACATAGTGATTCCTCTCTCATGGTGTCCAAAATTTTAGGTCCCGCACCAGCAAGGGGAGCCCTACGGGCCGGCTGGGGGCGTGTTTGAGAATAGGACACGGAAATCCATAATGTCAAGTATATTGATCTACTTTATTCTGTTTGTAACATTGCCGAAGATTACCATTGCACATCATTGCACAATTACTGATTACTACACTCACAACTATTATCATAGACATTAGGATGAATGTACGATGGGAATGGAAGAGGAAACAAGGCCCTGGGGACCCAGTGAACGGACCCTGTTGAATGGGAATGCGCTGCGCGCGGCCCGCTCTCGAACTCCCCGCCTCGTCCCGCGGAGATCGATCCACCCTCACGGAATTGCCGCGTTCTCCTGGCCACAGCTCGTCGCCGCCAATGGGGCAGTCTTCACCGCCGCAACAATAAAATAAAAGGGCGGACCGTTGCCGGCCCGCCCTTGCTGATCGTGTTCAGTTTAACCGATTAAGGTAAAGTTACGGTCGAACCTGCAGACCCTGGTTCCCCTGAACTTCCTGTGTGGGAGTCGTCGGGCAGGTCTTGCCGCCGATAAACGGAAGGATCGTGCCGCCCATGTCGCCACCAGACTCGGTTTTGCCGCAGTTAACTGCAGATCCGCCCAGTAGGTTGTCGGCTCCGTCGTACTGCTGGTAGTGGGCCCGAACCAGCAACAGACCAGGATCGGTCTGGGTCTTGCCGACCGTCTTCGTCGCCGGAACGTAGTCTGGAATCGAGTCGACCACGAATGCCTGCGAGTCCTTCACCAGTGTTTCCACGTTTTTCAGCGCGGTTCCATCGCTGACCACCCGCTCGAGCGACCACAGGGGATAAGTCCCATTGCGGACGTTCGGGTAGGAGAGGCCGCCCTGCCAGATATCTAATTCCGGACAGGGGAACGTGCCTCCGCAAGTGGCTGGCAGGTTCGCAGCACCCGGCACCTCGCCGGCCAACGCAGGCTGACCCGGATCGACTCCGGCTCCGAAGCCGGTGAAGATGCCATCCACGTTGTTCAGGGTGAGGTAACCATAGTTCGGATTGTTAGCGATCGAACTCACGTTCCCATAGCTGAAGAACGTGAAGCCGACGGCATCGAGCCCGTTCGCGAATTTGGCGGCGGAATTGAGCACAGACTTCACTTCTTCGCCCGTACCAATTGCGCGATACCGCGCGCCTTTGCCGTCGCTGCTGTTGCAAGTTCCTGCCTGGCCCGCGAGCGGGTTATTGACTGCACCGTTGACGTTGGTCTCCATCGACACGCCGAGAATCGGATTCGGATAAACGGTCGGGTGACGCATGATGTTGGATTCGAAAGTGTTGTACGTACCCGAGATGGGCTCACGCAGGAAGACGTTGATTCCACCGGTTAGGTAAGTACCCGGCGTGGCGGTCGGCAGTTGGAAAGCGCCGGCGTCGCACCAGGTGCCGGAGAACGCCTGCTGCAACTGTTGAGCTTTGGCGTCGACCAGAGTGCTGAGCACACCGGTTCCGTTTGTCGCTTTGATGATCACGACCGGCTCAACGCCCACTTCCACGACCGTGAAAGCGGGGATCTTGGTGCCGCTGATGGGATCCTTACCGCTGATGTTGAACGCAACCACGTTGGCCGCATCGGTCGACGCAGCGCCGGGATAGCCGCTATGAACCGGCGTTCCCACATAGTTTGCAACTGTACCGCCCGCAGCCGCACAAACGCCGGACGGGTTGTTCGGGTTGTATCCCAGTCCGTCAAGCCCGTCGCTCGCCCCTGCGCCGAAAGTGCCGGCGCCGAGCGCGGAGTTGGCGCGGCAAGCCGCAAAGTTGGCATCTTCGGGACGAATGTCCGTCGCGGCCACATTCACCAGCGTTCCGGACGTGAACAAGGAGATAACGTTCTGCGGCAAATCCGTATCGGCTCCCCACAGCGCGGCTGAGATCTGCTGCGCGCCGGCGACGTTCAGGTTACCTAGCGGAGCGCTCGTAACGCACTGCGGCTGTGCAAAGTAACAGCGGTTTCCGACGACTGAGTCTACCTTGTCGAAAGCCCAAACCTTGGTGGCGGCCGCATTCCAAACAATCCAGATGGTACCGGCATCAACGTTCGCCGGGCTCGTGCGGTTATCGGTGAGGTTGACGGCGTTCGAAGCGCTGGTCCAGTGTCCAGCACCCGCGCCCGCTTCGCTATAAGCGCCCAGGGCCAGCGTCTGCCACATGGCCGAGGACCCTGCAATCATGACTTCAACTGTCTGAGCCTGCGCTACTGGCAGAATGCCCACGACCGCTGTCAGCAGCAGAACCAGGAAAATCGATTTCATTTGCGACATAGTATTGATCCCTCTCTTAAATTGGTTTGAAAAATTGACTTCGTTGCACGTGGGCACAGCGCCACACGCAGGGAGAACTCCTCTTCCGAGCCCGCGAAACTTTGTATGCGTTTGGATCGTGCGTGAGATGTCGATCGCACACACCTCATCACAGCAAAGCCTGAGTTGCAGCACGAAGTCTATCCGCTCGGTGGCCCGGCCATGTTAAGGCTATGTGACAAGTTGGTGAAAATTCCTTGAATGAGGGAGCGCAAGAAATTGCCTAAAGTCAGCACATTGACTGCATTCCGGAGGTCAGGAGTGCAATACTTTTCCCTCGCCGACGGACTGGCCCCACCGCCTCTTGGTGGGAGAATGGACGCCGGTCGCAAGTTTAGGGGGATAATTAAGTAAGTCTATTTATTTAGTTGACATTATTGGAAATGTGTTCTAGGCTCGAACCACGAATGGCGATATGGGCTTCGTCGAGGTGGAAACACCCGGCGGAATTTAACATTCTATTAACGTTAGGCCGCGAACCCCCATATACAATCCCCCTTTGCCATTGCATTCTTAGGACCTTATTGCCTCCGGAGTGATCAGTGTGTCATCTTCTGCGCCTATTTTTTTTTGCCGCGTCATCCGCGTCCTGACGCTCGTCCTTCTCGGGCTCTCGCTTGGCGTCGGCCAGGAGCCGCCGAATACCGCGCCTGACATGGCGACCGTTACCGGCACCGTAACCGACAAGTCGGGCGCCGTTGTGCGTGAGGCCAAAGCCGTAATCGCCAGGGCGGGCGCCAGACTTGCCATTCCCGTCAACGAGAAAGGCGAATATTCGATCACCGGCCTTTTCCCGGGAACTTATACCTTGACTGTTTCGGCGCCCGGCTTTGCCGACGTCGTCTTCGAAAACTTCACCCTCACGCCGGGTAAAAAATTGAAACTGGACGCCGCCCTCGAGCCCGCCAGCGCCAAGCCGCCGGTCGAGGAGGCGCCCGCTGAGCCGGCCCAATCCGGCCCGGCTCCTCTCGCTCAGAAAATCGCCGGCGACAAAGGCGCCATCAACGGCACCGTCACCGATCAGACCGGAGCCGTAGTACCCAATGCCAAGGCCGAGCTCACCAGCGCTGCCGGAGCAAAACTTGAAACTCAGGTCAATGACAAAGGTGTCTACAAGTTCACCGACCTTAACCCCGGAACCTACAAACTGGTCGTAACCGCTCCCAACTTCGCCGACATGCCCTTTGACAACATCACGCTGGCTGCCGGTCTCGAACTTACCCTCGACGCTCCCCTCGTGCCCGCCAAGGCCAAAGCGGAAGAAGTCAACGTCGAATCCGGCGGTGTAGGAACGGTAGAGACCGAGACCTCCACGGTTTCCGGCACGATTACTCAAAAGGAAGTAGTGTCCATTGGACTCAATGGCCGCAATTTCACTCAGCTCATCGCCCTCGCTCCCGGCGTTAGCAATCAGACCGGACAGGATGAAGCCAAGGTAGGGGTGCAGGGCAGTGTGAAATACAGCGTGAATGGAGGCCGCGTCGAGTACAACACTTTCGAGGTCGACGGCAGCGATGTTCTCAATACCGGCCTCAACGGCGCTTCCAGCACGCTCATCGTCTACCCCAGCCTTGACGCCATCCAGGAGGTGAAGGTACTAACTTCCAATTACGGCGCTCAGTACGGCCGCACCGCTTCGGGTACGGTCCAGGTGACCACCAAGTCTGGAACTCCCAACTGGCACGGAAACCTCTACGACTTTATTCGCAACGAAGCGTTCAACTCGCGCAACTATTTCGACATCGTCTATACCATCCCGCCGCCCATCGGCGAGACCACCGGCCAGACATTTGGCAACAAGGCTCCACTCTATCGGCGTCAGGATTTCGGCGGCACGATCGGTGGTCCGCTCATCATCCCTCACGTTTACACTAAGAAAAACAAAACCTACTTCTTTTACTCCGAAGAATTCCGCCTCGAGAAAACGCCCACCCCGTACAACCAAGCCGTGCCCGGCTTGAAAGAGCGCGGTCTCAGGTTGTCGCCTTCGGGCGCGATCGAGGAGAATCTTCAAACCGGTCCGAACGGTCAGGTTTACCAGGACTACGACTTTAGCGACGTGTGCCCCCTGAACACGGGCTCTTTTCTCCGTTCGCAGTACCCCGACTGTCCGTCCGTCCAGACCTCGGGAACCGGTGGTCTCGCCCCCTTAGTCCATTTGCAAGGTCCCTTTACTCTGGGCTCCGTCAGCGTCGATAAGAACGCGCAGACGATCCTGGGTGCAAACCTGATCCCCGTGCCCAACGCCCCTTCCGGCTGCAACTTCAGCCTGGCCAATTACAATCCCGCCAGTCCCGACCCGAGCGATCCTTACCGCTGTTATGACGCCTCTGTGTCTCCCTCCACTTACTGGCGCGAGGAATTATTTCATATCGACCATCAGTTAACTGACAAACTCAAGCTTTCGTTTCGCTACATCCACGACGCCTGGAATACGACGGTGCTGAATCCGCAATGGAGCTACCTGAGCACCAACGAACCCTCGGCGGCCACGTTTCCCACCATTCAGAACCGCTTCTTCGGCCCCGGCACCAGCCTGGTGGCGCGCTTCACCGACACCATATCGTCAACGCTGCTAAACGACGTGGTCATCAGCTACGTGAACTCCGACATCACTTTGACCGACCAAAACGGACCGGGTGGCGCACAGTTCCAGCGCAATCCTTCTCTCGATCTGCCGCTTGTCGTAGATAAGTCGCTCCCCACAAATGAGCAAAATCAATGCAATCCTGCGATCAGCGTCAGCCCCGTCACCGGTTTCCCAGAATGCGCCATCGGATACATTTTCAACAACGGCTTCGGCGGGAAGATGCCCGGAGCCGCTTTCCTCGGAACCAATGCCGCCTACGGCGGCCGCGGCTTTGCCGCCGATCCCTCCTACATGCCGTGGGGCCACACTGACCCAACTTACTCCGTCCGCGACGACATCGGGAAGGCCTTCGGCAAACATACCCTGCAATTCGGCGCGCAATATATCTACTACCAACGGAATCAGGACAACAACGCCATCGGCGCCGCTTCCGGCGATACTCAGGGTCTGCTGACCTTCAGCAATCTCACCCACAGCACCGGCAATGCCTTCGCCGATTTCCTGCTTGAATCCGACGCCAATCCCCAAGGCAATCCTCAGGGATTCATCCAAAGCTTTACTCAGGATTCTGCCAACCACCGCTACTATCAGCGTTACCAGATCGCAGAGCCCTACTTCCAGGATGACTGGAAGATAACTCACCGCCTTACTCTTAACTTAGGTTTGCGAGTAAGTCTGTTTGGCACTTACAGCGAGAAGAACCGCAACGCGTGGAATTGGGTAGCGTCCCAGTTCAATAAGCTGGGTGCGAATCGATTTGCGGTCGACCCAATCTATGGCGAACTGTTGGATAAAAGTGCCGGCTCAACTCCAGTAGCGTTCAATCCCGTGACGTTCCAGTTACCCGCTGATATCGTGAGCGCCCTGGGCTTGGTGCACTGCGGCTACAACGGCACGCCCTCCAGTTGCATGCAAGGTCATCTCTTCAATCCCGCGCCCCGCATTGGTTTTGCCTGGGATCCATGGGGAGACGGCAAAACCTCCATCCGTGCCGGCTACGGCATCTTCTTCGAGCACGGCACCGGGAATGAAGCGAACACCGGATCGCTCGAAGCCAGCGCCCCAGTCGTGCTCAGCATGACACAACATCTTCCCGTGAGCTACCCCTGCATCGGTAACGTCGGCTACGGGCCGTTGTTTGATCCAACTAACAGCGCTTGTCAAAGCTCCGTCGGCGGAACCCCGCCCCCGTCCGGCTCCGTCTTTCCCCTGGATGTCACCTCTATCCCCACCAAAGCGATTTGGCCCTACGCTCAGCAGTGGAGTTTCGGAGTGCAGCGAGAACTGTCCCACTCCTTTGTGTTCAACGTCGCCTATGTCGGCAGCAAAGGAACTCACTTGACCGTCGAGCGTCAGCTCAACCAGTTGCATCCGTTGCCCGCCAACGAAAATCCCTTCGGACCGAACGAGCCGCTGACCATCACCGACTGCACCATTCTTCCGGGCGGGATCGCAGGCTCCCCCGGAGACGCTCCCGGGGACGGCACTCATCCGTTCTTGCTCGCCAACGGAACCCAAGTAACGCCGCAAAATCCGGCTTACCAATATCTTCAGGCAGCCTGTACCAACCCCAACATCCCCAACGTCAATTCTCTTCCCGGCCGTCCCTATAAAGGTCTCGGAAGAGTGCTCGCGTTGCAGAATGTGGCCGATTCTAACTATCACGCCATACAGACCACGTTGCGGCACAACAGCGGACCCCTCACTCTCGGCGTCTCTTACTCCTACAGCCATTCTTTGGACGATGCTTCCGATCGCAGCGACCCCATCCTAGTCGATTCCTACAATCTGCGCGAGAACAAGGCCAGCTCCAGTTTCGACGAACGTCATCTCGCCACCATCAGCTACGTCTATAAGCTCCCGCTCAAGAATTTCCCGCGTAGCTTCATCGACGTAATCGAGGAGCGCGGCCCGCAAGATGCCGCCACCGCGCCTAAGCAAAGCTGTTGCTCCAAATTATCCAACGAACTTCTCGACGGCTGGGAGCTTTCGGGAGTAACGCTGTTTTCATCGGGAGTCCCCTTCACCGTCATCAACAGCGCCGGCAACACCGGCATTTCTCTCACCGACAATGCCGGAGTTTCCAGCGGCTTGGGCCAAGCCGCATCCTATCCCGACGTGATGAAGACACTGCCCTCGCCCGGCAACAATTCCCAAAGTTTTGGCCCACTTATCGGCAATCCTTCCCAGTTTGTCGCTCCCCGCGGCCTCACCTTTGGCGACGCCGGACGCAACTTTCTGAATAATCCGTTCCGCTCTAACTTCGACATGGCGCTGCTCAAGCATTTCAAGATTCGCGAGTCCGGCCAGCTCGAGTTCCGGGCCGAGGCCTTTAATATTTTTAATCACACGCAGTTCCGAGTCTACGATTTCGACAACCCCGGCAGCACTGGAAATAATGTCATCAGTTGTTATGCCGGCCCCGCGTATTCCGCGGGCTTCAAGGGCAGCGGAGCCGATTGCGTTACCGGGGCGTCTTTCCTGCACCCGCTCGATGCCCATCGGCCTCGCACCATACAGTTTGGTCTCAAATTGGGTTTCTAGCGGACTGCGAAGAGCGTGTTGTTGGTGCTGCCGTGCTGTAACTCGACTTTGGCTGAGTCGGCTTTGATTTCGCTTTTGGAGGGCGCAGCCCTTTTTGATTTTGCTTTTACATGGCGCACGCTTTTGGTTTTGCTTTTGGGTGGCGCAGCGCTTTAGCGCTGCGATAGCCGCACGGTTGCTAGCGCGGCTTTAGCCGCTGAGGACACAGTTCTCGCTGGCATCCAGTTTTCCAGCAAGCCAGGACCTAGGGTATGGAAACATTAAGGAAAAATCGAGCACGCTATAAACCGCCGCACCTTTGCAGACTGTATCCAACCAGTCTGCTGCTGGCGCTGCTAGCCGTCACCCTGATCATGGCCGGGTGCGGAAGTTCATCTTCCGCCGGCGCCCCAATCCAGCTCTCGCTTTCCGGCAATTGGCAGTTCACCATGGCGCCTCCCGGCGACGGTTCGTTCCTCGGCGGCCTGCAAGGCGGCTTTCTGCTCCAGAGCGGCGACACCGTCACCGGTGGCGCTGCCTACGCCGTCTCCTTGCCCGGATTCCTCATCCCCTGCAACACCGGAAACGCTACCATCACCGGCTCCTCGACAGCCGTCGGCAACCAGAGCCAGTGGACCATCACCGCCGTAGCCGGAACCCAAACTTTTATTCTCACAGGAATTCAGAGTTTCGATGGTACGACGATAGCGGGCACTTATAACTCAACCGCCGGCACCTCTGGCGACGGCGCACCCTGCGGAACCGCCCAGACTGGCTTGCAATGGAGCGCAGTCCTCGTGCCCCCGATCACCGGAATCATCCAGGGAAGCTTTCACAGCACGGGCGGCGCCGCCGGCCTCACCAATCAGGATTTCCTGGCGTCAGGTTCCCTGACCCAAGCGCCGAACACCGGAGCCAGCAGCGCTGCCGTCTCCGGCACTTTGAATTTTACCGAGCCCGGAACCAATACCAGCGACTACCCGTGTTTCGCCACCGCCTACCTCTACGGTCAAATCAGCGGCAATTCCGTAAATCTGCAAATCGTTGGATCGGCCCAGACCATCCTCGGTGCGATCGGCGAACCCCCCAGTTCGAATGGAGTCACAGGCCTTAATCCCGTCACCTTTGACTCCGCGCTCGGCGGCTACATTCTTCATTCCGTCGGCCCATCTTACTTAGTTGCAACTAACTCCTGCCCCGGCAGCGTGGACAGCATAGCTACCGCAGGAGATTATGGAGATATCTGCCTTTCCGTGGGAATCCCGTTGGGAAGTGCGAACGCATGCGAGGAACCAATCACTCTGGTTCCGGCCGCAGTAACTTTAACCTATCCTCCGCCACCTCCGGCCACGACTTCGACCCAGACGGTCACGCTGGCCAACTCCTCCGGCGGTGCACTGAGCGGCTTGACTCTCTCCTTCGCCAACATTCCCCCAACCGCAACCAATTTTACTGAGACCGATAACTGTGGCCCCGGCGGTATTCCCGCGCAAGGAGAGCCGTTCTCACTCGCATCCGGTGGTTCGTGCCTGATCACCATCACCTTCACTCCGCAATGCGGAACGCAGTGTTCCTCTGCGCTGACCGCAGCCCTGACCGTTACCAGCCCCGTGAGCGCGGATAACGACAACGTCTTTACCGTGCCCATTACCGGCACGGTCACCGGCGGGGACTTCTCGCCGAGTTCCAGTAATAGCATTTATCAGGACCCGAATTACCATGCACAGACTAACTAAATCTCGAATGCTGCGCCGCGCACATGGCTGCCAAGTGCCTCGATCGCGACAGACAAAGAGTCGGCGGCTTTTGCTCGTCGCCGCCACAGTAATAGTAATAACGATAGTGATAATGCTTTCCGCCTGCGGTGGAAACAACGCTTCGGGTGGCTCGCAGGCAAGCGGAGCCCTTTCCGGCAACTGGCAGTTCACCTTGGCGCCCCAAACCAACGGAAGTTCGACCACTTTCACCGGTGGTCTCCTCGGCGGATTTCTTCTGGAGAACAATGGCTCAGCCTCAGGACAAACGGTCTACTCCATCACCTCATCCACTTCCGAGACTGGACCATGCAACAGTGGATCGGCTCCAATCACCGCAACCATCAGCGGCCAGAATGTAACCCTAACCGAGGCAGCCGGCACACAGATCTACACGCTTACTGGAACGCTGAGTTCAGATGGTTCAACAATGATGGGCACCTACGTTTCAACCGCCGGAACAGCTGCCGACGGTTCCCCCTGTGGATACGCCGAAACCGGCCTGTCATGGAGCGCAGTATCCGTTCCCCCGCTTACCGGATCCATCGCCGGCAGCTTCCACAGCACCAGTGGAAACTCCGGCCTCAACGATCAGGATTTCGCCGTGTCCGGCGTACTCACCCAAGGCCAGAACATCGGAGCCAGCAGCGCGACCGTCACCGGCACCTTGAACTTTACCGGTTACCCTTGCCTCTCGACTGCGTCCGTGACTGGCCAAATCAGCGGAAGTTCCGTTCTTCTTCAGTTGATCGCCACGAGCGGTTCCACCGTGGGTCTGATTGGCCAACCGCCTGCCTCTGCAAACACTGGTCTCAATCCCGTTATCTTCGACTCCCCACAAGGCGGCTACATTCTGCACGGAACTCAACCCACCTACATGGTGCTAACCGGTTCCTGCCCCGGCTCCGGCCTTGATAGCACAACTTCCGCCGGAGACTCAGGCGCCATCTGTCTGGCCTTGAACAGCACCACCACTTGCCAGCAACCGGTCATGTTGTCCCCGAGCGCTCTAACCTTCCCTGCTCAAATGTTGGTCGACTGTGGTACGCAGCCGAGTTGTTCGTCACCCGTTCAGGGCGCCACCGCCTCTCAGACCATCACTCTGACCAATAATTCCAACTCCACTCTGAGCGGTCTGGAACTGACGAAGCAAGATGGCAACAACTCCCCCTTCGGCGGCTACAGCGATTTCACCGGTCTGCCCAGTTTCATTGAAACTGACGCCTGCGGCCCGGGAGGCGCCTTTTCCAACGGCCAACCTTTCGATTTAGCTTCCGGACAGTCTTGTGCCATTACCGTAACCTTCGCTCCCCAGGAAAGCTGTCCCTGGTTGCCATTCGGAAGTCCGCCGTCCCCTGCAGGGGCGGCGCCGGAACATTGTCCGTTGCCTATTCAAAACTATTCCGTGCAAGTCAGCGTCCCTGACGACTCCAACCCTGACGGTGTGAAGGCCTTCGCGGCCTCCGCTTCTGGCGTCGGCCTTAGTGCCATCCAACCCTCGACTCCCGAACTCGATTTCAGTGCCGAGAACCAATCGAATCCGGCGGAGGCGAGCCCTCCTCAATCCCTCTCCTTCACCAACTATAGTGCGAATCCGGTGCCCATCCTCGGTCCGGCCCCTTGCATCAACCCATATCAGAACGGCAAGGCGGTTCCTCTCAAGTTCCCGCGTCCGGTCACCGAAAGCAGTCCGGTTGCCGGACTGCAGGTACTGGGCAGCTCACCGGGCACTCCATTTTCCATCACTCCTGACGGCACTACCATCGAGTACAGCTGCGACAGCGACCCCGGTACCTTGCTGCCTAATTTCCAGATCTCCGACGACACCTGCACCGGAATGACGCTCGCTCCGCAGGCCAGTTGCAGCCTGCAGATTACCTATGTGCCGCAGCCCAACACCGATCAAAACAGCGGTCTGGATTATTTCCTGCAACTCAACACCGTCCAGTGTTATGGCAACACCGTAACGACCGACTGCGAAATCGACAGCGGACGCTTCCCGGTGGAGCTCAAAGCCAATGAACCCAGCCCGCTGAGAATGTCTCCCAGCGCCGGCCTGGATTTTGGCACTCTGAAGAAGGGGTCAACCAGCACCCCGTTGACGATCAATCTGCTCAACGACCCGACTTTATCCAGCCCGCTGACCGTAACCTTTGCGGGCAGAATATCGACCCAGGGCAATTATGCTGAGACTGACGATTGCCCCGCCATTCTGGCTCCCGGCGCCAGTTGCACTCTCAGCGTGACTTTCTCCCCCACTGGCACCGGCTTCGAATCCGGATTGCTCACCATTGATTACACGCAGGAAACAAGCGGTGGAGTAACCACTACCGGCAATCCCCAATACGTCTACCTGCGAGGTACCGGACACTAGCACGCCAGCCTGCGGCGAAGTTTGGACCGAAGGAAAGTTTCAGAAACGTGATCCTGCGAAGGCAAGAACGATGAAGGCAAGAACGATGACGATGATGCAACTCAATCCCAGGAGGTCGGCTGTGGCAACCCAACGATGGATTCTCTTTCTTTTAGCGGCGGCAATGCTTTCCTTATTAGTCGGATGCGGAGGCAGCACCGCCAACGTCCAGAATCCACCACCACCACCGCCACCCAACGTCACCATCACCGTTCAGACCAGCGCCAACTCGATTCCAGTCAACGGCACCGTAACCCTCACCGCCACCATTACGGGCCCCGCGAACATCGTCAGTGATGGAGTAGTTTGGACCTTGAGTTGTCAAGGCGCCACAGGCGCCGCCTGCGGCACTCTCAGTAGTCCGTCAAGCCAGAGTGGCGCATCGATCACCTTTACCGCGCCCCCAACCATTCCCGGCAATAACATGGTTACCCAAATTGTCGCCTACGCGGAAGGATATCAGCAGTCCAACTACGTCGCCCCGATTACCATCACCACCTTTGACAGCAGCTTGCAAGCAGGCATCTATGTGCTTCAGGCCCAGGGCGTTGACTCCAACAGTAACCCCTACCAGATTGTCGCCGCGCTCAATCTCGATGGCCAGGGAAACATTGAAAATGGCGAGCAAACCGCCAATTACCTCGCCACCGGTTCGCTGACCGACACCGGTCTCACCGGCACCTATTTCCTCGGCAACGATGGACGAGGACTGATAACCGTCAACACCAACGACCCCAACATTGGCAACAACGGCGTCGAGACCTTCGCCTTCGTGTTCCTGAATCCGCAAGGTAGTCCCCAGAATCCCCAGGCTCTCGTCTCTCAAGTTGATATCGAAAATGTATCACTCACTGGCGACTCCGCCGTAGGAACCTTAGATCTGCAGGAGACCAGCGTGGCCGCGCCCTCCGGAAGTTACGCCTTCGTGTTGAAGGGGACCAACGTAATCAAAAGCTCGCCCTTCGGTCTGGGCGGCGTCCTTAATATTCCCTCCGGCCAATCTGCCATCTCGGGGGTGTTCGATGAAGTCATCGGCGAAAAACTCAAGCTGGGCGATGCCACGTTTCTAACCGGCTCGCAGCTAACGTCGTCTCCCGACGCCCTGGGCAAGGTCACATTCAATCTGGCTGGCCTGCTCGACGGCACCCATACCAAAACTGTAACCGCCGTCTTCGCCGGTTACATCATCGACGCCAGCCACATTGACTTGATCGAAACCGACACCGCCACGGGCGGTACCGTGACGCCCTTGGGTCTCACCGGCGGACTCGCCCTCGGCCAGACCGCGGGCAGCTATGGCAACTTTACCAACGCATCCTTCAGCGGCCCTTATGTCTTCGGAGTCACTGGCGTCGATCTCTCCCCCCTCAACACCAGTTTCACCCCATCGACCTGGACCACGGCAAGCCTGTTCACCGCCGATGGTAACGGTTGCCAGAACAATTCCTGCAGCGGCTATATCGACACGTTCCTGCTCGATAATTGTGTCCAATCCACTTGCAAGACGGGAGAAATTCCGGGCGCTCAGATCAGCGCGCAATTCACTGGAACTTACGCCGTCGATTCCTCAACCAGTTCCTGCGGAGCCACGAGCGGAAGCGTGGTAACAGGAACCGGCCGCGCTTGCCTCACTCCCAGCACCTTCACTCCCGCGCCTGATCCCACCTATGAACCCGAACTCTTCATCTATCTCACCAGTCCCAGCAGCGCGGCCGAGGCGCTGGTGCTGGGCATCGGAGACATCAGTACAAAGCCCAATCTGCACTACCCCTCGATTGGAACCGGAATCGCCTACCCGCAATCGACCATGACTCCCGCCTTCAGCGGCGATTACGGCTTAAGCTTCACCCAGCAGAATGGCACCGAAAACGACGGCACGGGCCAGATGAATGCAAGCTCGACAGCACAAACACTTTCCGGTTTTGCGGATAGCAGCACTGACAACGACATTTACTCCACCTTGCCCGACCAACCCTTCGAAGGCACCTTCAATTCACCGTCTGCCAGTGCTCCTTTCCCGGGCACTCTAGCAGATGTGAACCAAGGCGCCCCATTCACCATTACAAACATCAACACCGATGAATTCTCGGTGGATTACTACTACATCGATCCAAGTCACGGCTTCTTTATCGAAACCGACTTGGTCAACCCGAGTCCCGGATCTGCGCAGGTATCGTTCGGCTATTACGCCGTGCGGACTCCATTGTGCGAAGGCTGTCCGTCTCAGTTTCACGAAACTAGCAAGGAGAAGAAGTTGCATGACAAAAGGTCGATCATAAAGTGAGGCGGTTCTGTTTGGTTGGACCCCTCCCTGGGCGATCTTTTAGAGGCTTGGAGTTGGTTGTTAGGTGGGCTCTCGGTCCTTAGCTCCGGTTTAACCGGCAAAAGCTCAGTGCTTCTCTTCCGCCGCGCCAGCCTGTTGCTCGGCGCGCTTGGCCTCGCGCTCACGTCCCAGCCCGCGATACGCTCGCGCCAGCAAGCGCAGCGCAGGCGCATTTCGCGGATCACTCTTAGTGAGCGCCTCCAGATCGGGTAAGGCCCCGGCAAAATTGGATTGCAAAATCTGCGCTTCCGCCAATCCCAGCCGTCCCTCGCTATTATTCGAATCGACCAGCAGCGCCGCTTCGAACTGGTCTTCCGCTTTCTTTGGGTCCTTCAGTTGGAGGTAAACACTGCCCAGTTCCAACCGCGCCGCCGTTTGCCCGGGCGCCTGCTTCAGCCCCAATTCGAGCGCATCCCGCGCACCTGCCCAATCGCCGGATTTCTCCGCCGCTTCGCCCCATTCGAACGCCGCCGTCGAATCGTAGGGACGCAATTCACACGCGCGCTTCAAATGGGCGGCGGCCTTGGCGAAGTCGCCCGCGGCCAGTTCCAGTTCCCCGAGTTGGCGTATTGCGGTCGGCGAGCTGGGATCGAGTTGCAGCGCTTTTTCCAAATACTGCCGCGCGTCGCTCACCCGCCTGTCGTCGCTGGCCAGCATGGCGTTGTGCAGGAGGTTCTGCACCTCGACCTTATCTTTCGGATCCGGGAAGCTCGCTCCGCGCTTTTCGAGGTCGCTCGGCGGCGGCAGTTTGGCCTTCCACTTCGCCATCTCGGCCTGCATGGCTTGGAGCTTTGAATTGGCATTTGCGCTGGAAGCAGGGTAGAGATTCTTCAACTCCTTGGGGTCGGCCTGAAGGTCGTACAGCTCGGGCCGTGGAGCTTCGATCCACTTCGTGTTGTCGGCGCGCAAAGCACGCAGAGGCGCCCAGTCCCAGTGCAGCGGATAGTCGGTCTCGGCGAAAAGGTCGCGACCAGAAGACGATACTGTCTGCTGGTCCATCAAAGGCAGCAGCGACTCCCCGTTCAACTCCGGGGGAGCGGCCACACCCGTCGCCGAAAGAATAGTCGGAAGAATGTCGGTAGTCCGCACTTGGGCGTCAATCACACTGCCGCTATGGCGATGACCAGTTGCCCCAGCGGTTGCCGGCATTTTTACGATGAGCGGAATGTGCAGCGTGGAGTCATACAGAAACAGGCCGTGTGTGTCCTCTCCGTGCTCGCCCAGTCCTTCGCCATGATCGCCGGTGACAACGATGATGGCGTTGCCGTAGACGCCGGCTTTTTTCAGAAACGCAATCCAGTGCGCCACCGCCGAATCGGCATAGGCGATCTCGCCGTCATAAAGATGGTCTTTGTACTTCTCCAAAAACGGCGGCGGCGGCTCGTAGGGATCGTGCGGGTCGAACAGATGCACCCAAACAAAATGAGGACCGTTGCGGTGTTTGTCGAACCAGGCTTCGGCGTGTTCGACGACTTCCATGCCGCGGCGCTCGACCCGGTCCCACCGCTCCTTATTATTATTAGCGTTAGGATTCTGGGCCGCGGCATCCTGACCATCGGCCTTGGGAAAGTTGTCGTAGAAGTCGAAGCCTCGGTCGAAGCCGGGAGCGAGCGTGTTGCTGTCGAGAATCACGGCTCCGATAAAAGCCGCGGTCTGATAGCCATGCGCCTTGAGTAATTCCGCCGCGGTGACATGCTGCGGAGAAAGTGGAACTCCAAAATCGGTGACTCCGTGCACGCTGGGCAGCAAGCCGGTGAGAATAGTGGCATGGGAAGTATTCGTAATCGGACTGTGGGTAAAGGCGTGGGCGAAGCGGACACCATCGTTAGCCAGGGCATCCAAGGCGGGAGTTTCGACCTCCTTGTATCCGTAGCAGCCCACATGATCGGCGCGCAGCGTATCAATCGTAATGAGGTAGACATCGGGCGAAGAGTTTGGCGGAGCGGAGGTCTGGGCGCAAATACCCAGCGGCACCGTCAGAAAGAAAAAAACCAAGCCGATTCGCTTCATCGTAGGCACGATCTATCATAGCGTCCCCGCGAGCACTCTGTGATTCGTGGAGCGACGGGCGTCCTCGCCGGTTTGCCCTGAGCGACGCCGAAGGTCCATCCTGATCTCGGCAATCGTGCTGCTATCATTTGCCCAATGCAATCAAGCGCGGGGCAAGGCGAACCGCCGAATCGAAGGAGGGCTCGTGGACGCCAAAGATTTCCAAAGAATGTTTGCCTACGATCGCTGGGCCAATCGCGAATGCCTCTCCGCGATGGGCGCAGCCAAATCCATTCCCACCGACACGCTCGCTCGCATGGCCCACATTCTCTCGGCACAGAAGCTCTGGCTGGAGCGCATCCAAAAGCAGCCGCAGAGCATGAAGGTGTGGCCCATTTCGACGCTGGAAGACTGTCTCGCCCTGGCCGCCGAATTAGAATCGGCATGGCAAACTTATCTGGCGCGCATTGGCAACCAGTTCGCGCCCGGTTCGCTCAACGACCAAGTCGAATACCGCAACAGCAAAGGCGAACCCTGGTCCAGCCGCGTGGAAGACATCCTGACGCATGTGCTGTTTCACTCGGCGTATCATCGCGGACAGATCGCCTTACAAATGCGTGCGTCCGGATCGGAACCCGCCTCTACTGATTTCATCCACGCCGTGCGCCAGGGCTTCATAGACTAGACATTGTCACATTTTGTCATCCCGAACGAAGTGAGGGATCCGCAGTTCGTCGCAAAAAGCAGACCCCTCACTTCCTCCAGAATGTGAAGTCAAAAGACGCCGCCGGTGGGCAGCACTAAGGTAGATCAAAGCGCGATGGATCGTGGACCAATCCTGCATGTTTACCTGCCGGCGCTCGTAGGCCTCCTGGCGATCGCAGAGATATTTCGTGCCGCACCGCCGCCGCATGGAGTGCTCCGCCTGCTCGGCCTCCTGCTCGCTGTGATCGGCTTGGCCGGCGTCATCCTCGCCCGTCATACGCTCGGCCGTTCGTTCTCCTGGGTTCCGAAAGCGACTGGCCTGGTCACCACCGGCATCTATTCGAGAATCCGCAACCCCATCTATGTTTCCGGACTGTTCTTGGTCGTCGGCGTAAGTCTCATGCTGAGGCGGCCAGAAATGCTGGCGATCATAGCGGTGCTGATTCCCATGCAAATGCTCCGCGCTCGCAAAGAAGCCGGCGTCCTCGAGGCCAAGTTCGGAGAAGCCTATCGCGAATACCGCAAGCGCACCTGGTTCTGAGGTCTTCGGGGGTGCTTTTCCTGACACCTGAGACCCGACCTTCCCCACGCTGCTATCATTTCAGCAATGAAGTCGCCCACGACCAAACTGCTCCCGGCGCTCGTCTGTCTTCTGCTCGCGACCGTCGTCAACGTCGTCCAAGCTGCCGAAGAACCTGCGCCCAGCCCGCTCCCGGCCCCCGTCTCGAACAACGCGGTTGCCATCACCCACGGGCAGGGCGGAAGCAAAATTTATTCCTTCATGGGCATCGGCCCCAAGAAAACCTGGGACGCAGTCTCCACCAGCGCCTACGAAATGGATGTTGCCACCGGCAAGTGGAAAGAAATCCGCCCCGTCCCCGGCGTAGCCGGGCGTCTGGCGGCATCGGCGGTAGCCGTGCACGATCGGGTCTTCATCTTCGGAGGCTACGTCATCGATTCGCAAGGTGGAGAGAACACGGTCTCCGATCTCGACATTTTTGTGCCCGCAGAGAACCGCTATTACCGCGGCAGAGACATTCCTGTGCCCGTGCAGGATGCGGTCGCTGGCATTTACCGCGATCGCTACATCTTCTTGATCGGAGGATGGTCGACCGCCGAGGGCGGCTCAAAAGGTGGAGCAGTCCGCAACGTTCAGGTCTACGACACGGAAAAAAATACCTGGCTCGAAGCCACGCCGATTCCCGGCACGCCCGTCTTCGGACATGCGGGAGCGATCCTCGGCGACACCATCGTCTATGTCGACGGCGCCTACAAAAATCCCTATGGCAATCCCAAGTTTCCGGCCTCGCGCGAATGCTGGATGGGCAAACTCCCAAAGCGCGGCGACCCCACCAAAATTGAATGGACCAACCTTCCCGTGCATCCGGGCAATGCCCGCTTTCGCATCGCCGCCGGCGCCGGACAGTCGGAAAAAAAGGACCCCAGAATTTATTTCGCGGGCGGCAGTGACACCGCCTACGACTACAACGGAATCGGCTACAGCGGCCGTCCCGCCGAGCCTTCTCCGGTCACGTTCGCATTCAACGTCTACTCCGAACAATGGGAAACGGTGGAAGAAAACACGCCCGAGCCCGCGCTGCAGCCTACGATGGGTCAGCCTGCGCTGGGTCAGCCGACGATGGATCATCGCGCCCTGCTCGTGACGCACGGCGGAAACCTGGTCATCATTGGCGGCATGGAAAAAACCCAGCAGGTGACATCGCAGGTGACACTTGTGCGACTGGCGCCGGCCAAGTAATCTTATAAGTGCGCTAAGGGACACATTCTGAGGGGTTTCCGGTGTCTCGGCGTACGGTGTCTTACGCTCACAGACTTAAGCCCAATTGTCACGAAATCGGGTGATGCCCATCACGGCAGAGCCTCCCCAGCAAGCATCTAATAGCTTCAGTCGCAATTCTGCGGCGTCCTGTTTTTTGACAATCCGTATAACACCTAAAAATTCGGAGGAAAGACTATGAGTCCTGTCATGGAACCGCCCAAAAAGCATCCTGCGGCGGATTATACCCATCAAATTCTCAACCTCGTCAAAGCCAAAAACCCAGCTGAACCCGAATTCCACCAGGCGGTAATGGAAGTGTTCGATTCATTGAAGCCCGTGTTGGAACGCCACCCTGAATATCACGAAGCCAAGATCCTGGAACGAATCACGGAGCCGGAGAGAGTCCTGATGTTCCGCGTGCCCTGGTTCGATGACCAAGGCAAAGTGCAAGTCAATCGCGGCTTCCGCATCGAGATGAACAGCGCCATCGGCCCCTATAAAGGTGGACTGCGCTTCCATCCCT
>Ga0074044_10001007_pt1 | contig 25895 bp, 26 predicted proteins | sample BogForMeECP23OM1_FD_94443 | JGI IMG/M metagenome (GOLD analysis project Ga0074044, IMG submission 94443) | Bog forest soil microbial communities from Calvert Island, British Columbia, Canada - Bog Forest MetaG ECP23OM1 | ecosystem: Environmental > Terrestrial > Soil > Wetlands ... | reverse complement strand
CGACCTCAATGGCGGTGGTTGGACCGACTTGTCGCCGGACGTGACGGCCACGGGTTCAACGGCCACTCAAACCAACGCTGTTGGCAGCGCGACGCAACGATTTTATCGGGTTGTGCTGTTGAACTCGGGGTTGAGTGCCAACAACAAGGTATATGACGGGACGACGGCAGCGACGATCAATTTGAACAATGTGGTGCTGGTGGGTGTGGTGAACGGGGACAGTGTGAGCCTGGTGACCAACGGATACCTGGCCAACTTTGCCAGTGCCGGTGTGGGGACGAACATTCCGGTGAGTGTGGGCGGGCTGACGTTGAGCGGGACCAGTGCGGGGAATTATACGCTGATGCAACCGGCAATTACAGCCAACATTACCAAAGCAGTGTTGATTGTAATGGCGGATAACCAGACGCGGCCCTATGGAGTAACCAACCCAGTGCTGACTGCCAGTTACAGTGGTTTTGTGAATGGCGAAAACACCAACGTATTGAGTGGCAGTCCGGTATTAAGCACGACAGCGACCTTGACCAGCCCTGCGGGAGCCTATCCGATCACGGTCAGCCAGGGAACGTTAAGCGCTACCAATTACAGCTTCAGCTTTACCAGCGGGACGTTGACGGTGACGGCGGTGTCACAACCCGCAATCATTTCGATCAGCCTCACTAACGGGGTTATCACAATCACATGGAGTTCGGTGGCGGGCATGACCTACCGGGTGCAGGCCACCGGCAGTCTGAATAATCCCAACTGGACCAATTTGCCGCCGGACGTAACGGCGACTGGCCCCACGGCTTCGAAGACCGATGTCATTGGCAATACGCCACAACGATTTTACCGTGTCATGTTGGTGCAGGTGCAGGCACCGGTGATTACTTCGATCGGCCTGTCAAACGGGATCGTCACAATCACATGGAGTTCGGTGGCCGGCAGCACCTACGAGTTACAAAGTGAAGGCAGCTTGAACAGTGGCACTTGGAGCAACTTGCCGCCGGTCGTGATGGCAGTTGGTCCAACGACCACCCAAACCAACGCCGTCGGCAGTGCGCCGCAGCAATTTTATCGCGTTTTACTGCAGTCCCCCTGAGCAGGGCATGCTTTCACGGAGCTTCTTCCGGTTGACGGCGACAAAATGCCATTTTTAGCCTGACAACCATACAGCCATGCAAATAAATATTCTTGAGTATTTGGAAAAGGGCCCGCTGCGCAAGTGCAGGGACAAGGTGGCAGTTATAGACCACGATTGCCGGCTTACCTTCGGGCAAATTGAGCAGTTCGCCAAGAATTGCGCTGCGCTGATTCTCCAGCGGACTTCCGCCCGCCGGCAGCCGGTTCCCGTGTTCCTGCCGAAGAGCGCCGGGAACATCGTAGCCGATCTGGGCATCCTCTACAGCGGCAACGCTTACGCCAATTTGGATATCAAGTCGCCACCCCAACGGCTCAAGGGCATGTTGGACAACCTTGCTCCCGGCACCATCATCACATCCGCCGCGCACGCTGCGCCGTTGCGCGCACTGGGCATCGCCGAGGAAAAACTGGTCTTTGTGGAACAGGCCATGGTCCCCGAAACACTTTATGACAACGCCGTCCTGCTGCAGCGGCTGGAGGCCATCATCGATACCGATCCTTACTGCATCATCCACACCTCCGGTTCCACCGGCATTCCCAAGGGCGTGGCGTTAAACCATCGCAGCACGATCGATTTTGCGGACTGGGCGTTTGAGCGGCTGGGACTCGATGGCGGCGAAGTGATGGGCAGTCTCGCACCAATTTATTTCGACGCTTATACGCTCGAATTTTGCATGATTTTGGCAAAGGGCGCCACCTGGGTTGTCATTCCCGAACAACACGCCATGTTCCCGCTCAAACTGGTTGAATTTCTGGCAACCCATCCCATCAATTTTATTTTCTGGGTGCCGACCATCATGGTGAACATCGCCAATCAGGATTTGCTGGCGAAAGTGGAGCTGGATCGCATCCGGAAGGTGTTTTTTATCGGCGAAGTTTTCCCGACCAAACATTTGAACTACTGGCGACGCCATCTGCCCGGCGCGATGTTCGTGAATCTTTATGGCCCGATTGAAATCACCGTGGCGTGCACCTATTACATCGTGGACCGCGAGTTTGCCGACGACGAAAAGCTGCCGGTCGGTTTCCCGATGCGCAACACCGACATCCTCATTTTGAACGACCAGAACCAACCAGCCGCGGTGGACGAACCGGGCGAAATCTGCGTGCGCGGGAGTTCGCTGGCACTGGGTTATTACAACAACGCCGAAAGAACGGCGAAGGGGTTCGTTCAGAATCCGACCAACCCGCACTTCCCGGAATTGATCTATCGGACAGGCGACTCCGGGTTTTGGAACCGTCGCGGTGAAATCATGTTTCTGGGCCGGAAGGATTTTCAAATCAAGCATCTCGGTTACCGGATTGAGTTGGGCGAGATTGAACACGCCTTACTGCAAGTAGATGGCATTCGCAACTGCTGCGTGGTTTACAACCAGAACAAACGGGAAATCACCTCGTTCTACGAGTCCGACAAGGAACTGACGCCGGCGTTCATCCGCGAACGCCTTTTGGTCGCGCTGCCCAAATACATGCTGCCGACTGTATTCAACTGGATGGAGCTGATGCCGCGCAATCCCAACGGGAAAATTGACCGGGCAAAACTGGTGGCCAGCGTGAATTGACGCAATGACTCCGATTCAGACGCCGGGCCAGGTTTTTGACGCCGTTCAAAGAGCGAAGGGGGGGGCAACAGCCTTTTGCACCAATTTCTTCCCGGTGGAATCCAAATTGCGCGGCTGGATTAATCACGGCGAGTTGTTTGCCGAACTGCGCGACGGGGCAACGTTTTTTTTCAGAAAGGATCGTGATTTCCTGCGTCTCTACTTTTGTGCCGCCGACGCGGTGGCGCTACAGCGGGAGATCGCGGCCTGGACAGGTCTGCAAACCGAACGCGTCATAACCGATCTCGTGGGGGATGAGTCCGCAGTAAATAAAATGCTGCCGGCGTTTGAACCGGCAGGTTTTCGGCGACATACGCAACTCCAGCGCCTGGTGAGAATGCGCCGGCCTGAATCTGCCACCGACGGCCTGCCGGTCGGTTTTGCGGAGAAGGCTGATGGCCAGGCGGTTCTTGGGTTGATTGAAAATATATTTGATCGTTACGGCGAACAATTACCGATGCTTTACGAAATTGAAGCCGCCATTGAGAGCCGCCAGATACTGGCGGCCCGGAGCGATGGCCAACTGGCCGGGCTGCTTTTTTTTGAAACGCAAGGGCTGGCTTCGACCGTCCGCTTTTGGGCTGTGGCGGAAAAGTTCCGCGCCTTGAAAGTCGGCTCCGCCGTGATGCGGCAGTATTTGAAGATTCACGACGCGGTTCGTCGTTTCACGCTTTGGGTGAACGCCGGCAATGACAACGCGATCCAGAAATACCGGCATTTTGGCTATGCGCCGGATGGTTTGATTGACCACGTCCTGGCCAGCAGGTTGATATCCGCATGAAATCAGTCATCGAGATTTTGACGGAAATCCGTCCGGAGTTTGATTTCACCGCTTCGAGCGATTTCATCGCGGACGGAATGCTCGACTCATTTGACATGGTAACGCTGGTTTCGGCACTGGATAAAAATTGGGGTGTCTCGATCCCGGGCACGGACATCGTGCCGGAGAATTTCCAAAACGTGCAAACCATTGAAGCGCTGCTGCGCAAGAGCGGGACCAAGCCTTGAACTTTACATTCCGGCGCAAACGCATTTCAGGGGTCCTGGTCGTGGTGCCGGCCAACGAACGGTCGTTTGTCACGGACATGAAGAATTTCAATTTCCCGCAGTCGCGTTCGCTCAAGCTCAAAGAGGTGATGGGCTTTGACAAACGTCGCGTCGTCGGGCCGGGTGTTTGCGTATCAGATTTGGCGGTGTTCGGTTTGGAACATCTTCTTGAACGAGGCTGGTTGAAGCGCGATGAAATTGACGCGCTGATTGTTATCACACAGACACCGGATTATATCATACCGGGAACCAGTTGCATCGTACACGGACGGCTGGGTTTGAAACGGGACATGCTGTCTTTGAGCATCAGCCAGGCCTGCACCGGCTTTTTGATCGGGCTGATTCAAGCGTTCGCATTGCTGGAGCAGGAGAGCATAAAGAAAGTTGTGCTCGTGAATTCCGACGTTTTGAGCCGTAAAGTGTCGCCGCAGGACCGGAACATTTATCCACTGATTGGTGACGCGTGCTCCATCACCGTGCTGGAACGCGACACCGAAGATTCGGTCATCCATGCCAACGTCAGAGTGGACGGCTCGCGTGCCAGTGCACTGATCATTCCGGCGGGTGGAATGCGCCAACCGCACACGCCGAAGACGGCGAAACTTGAAAACGTCGGTGATGGCAACCTTCGCGCGAAGGATCATCTGTTCATGGACGGCGCGGCCATTTTCAACTTCGTGCAGACAGAAATGCCGCCGTTGATCGAAAGTTTGTTCGCGCACGCTGGAACTTCTATGGACTCGGTGGATTATTTTCTCTGTCATCAGCCAAACCGTTTCATGCTGGAAAAACTGGCGGACAAAGTGAAAATTCCCCGCGCCAAAATGCCGAACAATATGGTCGGGCATTTTGGAAACAACAGCGGTGCGACGATTCCCACAGTGATGTCGTTCAATTTGGGCGAACGTCTGCTGCGGGAAAAATTACATGTTTGTCTGGCGGGATTTGGCGCCGGCTTGACTTGGGCGGCCATGCTGCTCAACCTCGGCAAGTTTAATTTCAACACCATCATCGAATACAAATAACAAATACATATGGATAAAACTGAGTTCTATCAAAGGCTGGCGGAAATCCTCGACGTCGAAGAAGTGAAGCCGGAAAACGTGCTGAAAGACTTTGACGGCTGGGATTCGCTGGCCATCCTGTCAGTGTTGGCGATGGCTGACGCAAAATACGGCGTGTCCATCAAAGCCGAGGAAATTCGCTCGGTTGTCACTGCCGAAGACCTGGCGCGCCTGGTCGAAGCAAAGCGGAAGTAAGACCGGTCCCGCCGGAACCGCCCACCCCGGGCCATACCGCATGAAATGTATCTTTAAAAACAAACGCATCAGTTCGATCATCACCGTTGTGCCCAGTGAGGAATACCGGTTTGATGACGAATACCCCCTCTACAAAATGACCGAGACTCAAGCGAAGCGGTTCAAGAAGATGATGAGCCTGGACCGGCATCGCATTGCGCCACCGGAAGTTTGCGCATCGGACCTTTGTCTGTTCGGCGTGCAACGGCTTCTCGACGGAGGCGTTTTGAAAAAGGAAGACATCGATGCCATTCTGTTCATCTCCCAGACCCCAGACTATATCCTGCCGGCCACCAGTAACGTGATTCACGGCAAGCTCGGCTTGGACCATGATGTCATCTGCCTGGACATGAATCAAGGTTGCGCAGGCTATCTCACCGGGTTGCAGCAGGCTTGCCTGCTCCTGGAAATCCCCGCCGTTTCCAAGGTGCTCCTGCTGACCGGCGACACCTCAAGTAAATTGGTGGACCGGAGGAACCGCATTTCCTACCCGATCACTGGCGATGCTGGAGCGGCGACCGTGATTGAGCGTTGTCGGGAGGAAAAGACAATTGATATGGACGTTAAGAACGACGGCTCCCGCTACAAGGCGCTCGTTATTCCGGGCGGTGCATATCGAATGCCGTCCTCGGCAGAGACGCTGGAACTGCGGGAAGTGGAAGAAGGGGTCATCAAGTGCCTGGAACACGCTGATATGGACGGAGCCGCCATCTTCAATTTTACAATGGATGATGTCCCGCCACAAATCCAGGACGTGCTCTCATTTTCAGGAGATACGTGGGATTCCATTGAACATTTTTTTCTCCATCAGCCAAACCCATTCATCGTTACCCAGATGGCGCAGAAGATGAAGATCCCGCCGGCGAAAGTGCCGAACAATGTCGTCAGCCTCTACGGTAATTGCGCCTCGGTTACGATCCCGCTGAATATCGCGCTGAACTGCAGCGAACCTATGCTGACCGGAACCCACCGTGTGTGCCTCTCGGGTTTCGGCGTCGGATTGACATGGATTTCGGCAGTGCTGGACATGGGCCCTCTAGATTTCTGCAAACTTGTGGACTACAAAGCGACCTGAACGGCAGCCATGCGTGAGGCCTTTACATTGATCACCGGGGCCGCTTCCGGTTTTGGTCGGAGCATCGCCGAGAAATTGTCTCCCTCGCGACGACTGGTCCTGTCCGATGTTGACGCGGAGAAACTCGACGCCGCGCGAAGCGCTTGTGCGACGCCAGGCCACCTTTTGTGGGCGCGCGACCTGAGCCAACCCGATGGCGTCGGTGCGGAATTTGCCTCCTTCCTGGCAACCGAGAACGTCTGTATCGAGCATTTCATCCACTCGGCGGGAGTTTTCGGCCATCAGTTTGCGCGCGCTCACGACATGGCATTCGTCTCGCGGGTTTTCAACGTCAATCTGTTCTCGGCCATCGAATTGATCCGGCCGTTGACTCAAAAGAAGGCGAACACTGCGGCGCTGCGGAGTATTACGATCATCTCCTCCGTCGGAACCCGGGTCGGTGCCGCCGGCCAATATGTCTATGCGGCGAGCAAAGGCGCCGTGAATGGGATGTGTCTGGCACTCGCCGTCGAATTGGCCCCAACGGTTCGGGTGAATGCAGTGCTGCCCAGCATCATCGAGTCGGGAATGAATCGCGAGGAATTCGCCAAGCCTGAATTTGTCGCCGCCATGAAGGCGATGCATCCCTTGGGCCTGGGCCAGCCGGGGGACGTGGCGGATGCCGTGGAATTCCTGATGTCTGATCGCGCACGTTGGATCACCGGCCAGGAGCTGGTCGTGGATGGGGGCCGATTGGCGGGCAAAACTCTCCTGCCGGTGAAATAGGGGAAACGGCTCTGGCCAAATTGTGATCCGTTCAGGTTCATTTCGGTTTCGTGGCCGCCGCAGATAATTTTGTGAGAAAATGGAAACCTATACTCTAATCACAGGCGCTTCCTCGGGTTTTGGCAAGAGCATTGCGTGGAAGCTCGCGCCTTCCCACCGACTCATCCTCGCCGGCAGAAACATGGAGAGGCTTGAGACCGTGCGAAGCCGATGCAAAACGCCCGAGCGGCATATTCTATGGCCGCGTGATTTGAGCAACGTCGGGGGCATTGCTCAGGAGTTGACGGATTTGATGAAGACCCGGGGAATTGGCATCGAGCACTTCGTCCATTCGGCCGGCTTTACCGGATTTCAGCTCGCGCGCGGCGTGGAAATGGAATTTGTGCGGCAAATCTTCAATGTCAATCTGTTTTCCGCGATGGAAATAATCCAGCCGCTGACGCGAAAGACAACCAACCAGGGCGCGCTGCGAAGCATCACGTTTATCTCGAGCATCTCAGGCCGGCTGGGCGGCAGCGGCCTCTCCGTTTATGGCGCGACCAAAGGGGCCATTAATGCAATGTCTATCTCGTTGGCTGTGGAACTGGCTCCCGATGTCCGTGTCAATTCCATTTTGCCGGGCATCATCGAAACCGAAATGACCCGCGAGTATTTTCAAAGCCCGATCTTTCTGGGATTTTACCCGCTGGGCTTCGGACGCCCGGAGGACGTGGCGGATGCGGTGGAATTCCTGACCTCTGACCGCGCCCGCTGGGTCACGGGCCATGAACTCGTCGTGGACGGCGGCAGAACGGTCTGTTCCCCGAAGCCCGGCGAAGCGACTGCGAGAGAGAACGAACTGAGCGCCCGTTTTGCTTCCCCGCAGCGACAGGAGAAGAGCAATCCTTGAACCTCGTGTTTTCTTCAAAGGTCCCCAAGCAAAGCCGGCCGGCGTTGGAGGATTTGCTGTTTCTGAATGCCCGCCAGTTCCGGGTCCGGGACGGCATCATCGAGTCGCTGCGGCAGTTCGGCCATCCGCGTCTGGAGGAAACAGCGGACGGCCTGTCAGTTAGAGTTGGGGAGCTGGACACCCAGACTCTGTTCGCGTTCGACCGCGATTTCAATGACAACGCTCCAGTCGGTCTGATCACTTTTTTGCGCACATCCACCGCTGACATGAGTATCCTGCACGTCGCTGTGCATCCGGACTATGCCCTTCCGGGGCGACGCGCCGGCCTGGGTTTGGGTCTCATTTTAATCGAGAAGGTCAAGGAAATCGCTTCCCGAATCGTGGGAGTGCGGCGAATCGTGCTTCAGTACCGGCAGGGAATCGTCATTCAAATCTGAACGAGGGAACAGCGGGAAAGATGAGCGTCTAAAATCAATGCGTCACGACATTCGCCTGGAGGGTTTTAATCTGCGACTGCGCCCGGTTCAAATCGAGGATGCCCCGTTCATCGTGTGGCTTAGAAATCTCGATTATGTGAAGGGAAACGTCGGCGATTCAGCCACGGATGTGGCCACTCAAGAGACTTGGCTAAGGGGCTATTTTGAACGGGAGGGTGACTATTACTGGATTGTCGAGAGTTCGGGGGGGATCCCAATGGGCACACACGGCATTTACAACGTGAACGGGACCAGCGCGGAGCGTGGGCGGCACATCATGCGGGCGGAGGTGATGGCGGGGGTGCCCAGCGCAATATTGACGGCCGAACTGGCCTTCGGAAGCATGGGGCTGCACGAGTTGCGGTCTTGGGTGGTGGCAACCAACCTGGAGGCCCTATCCATCCACCGAAAGTCCGGATTCAAAGAAGTTGGAAGAGTTGCCGCAGCGCGGGTGATTGACGGCAAGCCCGTGGACATGGTGGAATTCCTGTTTACGGCCGAAGAATGGGAGAAACGCCGTGACCGTGTACTGCCTTTGGCCCACATTGCCGGAAAACAGGTGCTGGAGTGGGAAAAAACGCAACTGGGCAAACTGCAACCCTGGGAAGCAACCATGACAAATCCGGTTTGAAAATGCGCCACTCATTGCATGCGGAGAACTTCGGTATGCGTCTGCGACCGGTTCAGATGAACGATGCGGCGTTCATCGTTTGGCTGCGCAATCAAGATTATGTCAAAGGCCGGGTGGGCGATTCGGCCACCGATGTGGCCGCTCAGGAGGTGTGGCTGAAAAAATATTTTGAGCGGAAAGGCGATTATTATTTCATCGCCGAGACGCCCGGCGGGTTCCCGCTGGGGACGCACGGCGTTTACGACTTGCAAGGAACCAGTGCGGAGAAGGGGCGGCAAATCATACGCGCGGAAGTGATGGGGGCCGGGGTGCCCGCCGCCATTCTGGTGACGGACCTGGCGTTCGGACAACTGGGGTTGACCGAATTGCGCAGCAACTCCGTGTCCACCAATTTCAATGTTCATTCCCTCCACCGGAAGTTCGGCTTCAAGCAGGCGGGCATCGTGCGCGCCGCCCGGACCATTGACGGCCAGCCGGTGGATTTGGTGCAATTTCTGCTCACGGCGGAGGACTGGTTCAATGTCCGCGATCGTTTGGTGCCGTTGGCCGATGTGGCCCGGAAACTGGTGCGGGAATGGGAAAAAACGCCGTCAGCCCGGAACCAGCCGTGGCTTGAAACCAAAACCAGGAACTGAACCATGACCTTGAACGACTGCAAAATGATCGAGTTGCCGAAGATCGCCGATCCGCGCGGCAACCTCACCTTCATTGAAAACCACCGGCACATCCCCTTTGCCATCCAACGGGTGTTTTACCTTTACGACGTGCCCGGCGGCGCGGACCGCGCCGGACACGCCTTGAAACGATGCCACCAGTTTCTCATCGCCATGTCCGGCAGTTTTGACGTGGTGGTATACGACGGGAAGGAAAAGCAGAGGTTCCACCTGAATCGTTCTTATTACGGCCTGCATCTGCCGCCGATGCTCTGGCGGGAAATTGATAATTTTTCGTCCGGCTCTGTCTGTCTGGCGCTGGCCTCGGAGCCGTATGATGAAAAGGATTATTTTCGCGATTACCGGGAATATCTTCGCGTCGTCGGAGGCGCTGGTTCGTGAAAGTCCCGTTTCTTGATTTCGTAAAGCCCTACGAAGAGCTGAAGGCGGAATTGGATGAAGCCTATTCCCGCTTCATGCGTTCAGCCTGGTATGTCTTGGGGTGTGAGGTGGAAGCGTTCGAGCGGGAATTTGCCGACTATTGCGGCGTGGAGCACTGCGTCGGCGTCGGCAATGGCCTTGAAGCCTTGCATCTCACTTTGCGCGCCTACGGCATCGGGGAAAATGACGAGGTCATCGTCCCATCGAACACCTACATCGCCACCTGGCTTGCGGTTTCATATTCGGGCGCAACGCCGGTGCCCGTCGAGCCGGATGCAAAGACTTTCAACCTTGATCCCAGCCGGATTGAAGCGGCCATCACGCCTGGAACCAAGGCCATCATGCCCGTGCATCTTTATGGCCAACCGGCGGACATGGACCCGGTCATGACCATCGCGCGCAAGCATGGGCTGAAAGTCATCGAGGACAACGCGCAGGCGCAAGGCGCGCGTTACAAGGGCCGTCGCACTGGTTCGCTTGGCGATGCAGCGGGCAACAGCTTTTATCCCGGGAAAAACCTCGGCGCGTTTGGCGAGGCGGGAGCGGTAACGACTAACGACAAAGAACTGGCCGATAAAATCCGCATTTTGCGCAACTACGGTTCGCAAAGAAAATATTACAACGAAGTGAAGGGCTACAACTCGCGGCTGGATGAATTGCAGGCCGCGTTTTTGCGCGTGAAATTGAAAAAGCTGGACGAGTGGAATGCCCGCCGCCGCGACGCGGCTGCGCATTATCTGGGCAGGATGTCCGGGTTACCCGGTTTGACTTTGCCCTTCGTGCCGGCGTGGGCTGAACCCGTCTGGCACCTGTTTGTCGTTCGACATTCCAAGCGCGATGGCCTGCAACAGAAATTGACTGAAGCGGACATCGGGACATTGATTCATTATCCTGTGCCTCCACATTTGTCTGGCGCTTATGCCGATGGGAAATGGGCGCGGGGTGCCTTTCCCATCGCGGAGGAGTTGGCCGATACCGTTCTCAGCCTGCCGATTGGCCCGCATCTTTCCGGAGAACAGATGGGCCAGGTGGTCGCGGAAATGGGCCGCTCGTTGTAATCAGCCGAAAGAAAATGGCGGTTCTAACCGACACTTGGATCAAGGGGAAAAATCGCAGCATGAGCGAAACCGGCAAACATTCCTACGGGCAGATATTGAAGTCCTCCGCTTTGATCGGTGGTTCTTCGATTGTTAACATTGGTCTGGGGATGGTGCGAACGAAGGCCATCGCTCTGATCTTGGGTGGCGCCGGGGTGGGACTGTTCAGCCTCTATGGATACGTCAATGACCTGACGCGGAGTATCGCGGGAATGGGAGTTAACAGCAGTGGCGTGCGCCAGATTGCGGAAGCCGCCGGGACCGGAGACGCTCAACGGCTTGCCAGGACGGCAACGACCCTGCGGCACGTGGCTTTTTGTTCCGGGACCATCGGAGCCTTGCTGTTGCTGGCTCTGAGCAAACCCATTTCGTGGCTGACATTCAAGGATTACCGGCACACCGGCTCGGTGGCATTGCTCGCCCTGGCGGTGTTCTTCGCGGATATTTCTCAGGGCCAGGCGGCCCTGGTGCAGGGCATGCGGCGAATCTCGGACCTCGCCCGGATGAGCGTGTTGGGAGCATTTTATGGCACGCTGTTCAGCATCCCCATCATTTATTTTTTCCATGAAAAAGGCGTGGCGCCCTCCCTGGTTTGCGTGGCTGCGGCCGCCATCCTCACCTCCTGGTGGTATGCGCGAAAAATCAAGGTTGAGCGCGTGGCGCTGACGATGCGGCAAGCCGTGGAGGAAACCTCCGCCCTGTTAAAGCTGGGGGTGGTTTTTATGACGACCAGTTTAATGCCGCTGGGGGCGGGTTATCTCGTGAACATCATGGTGCTGCGCAAGTTCGACTTGGCAGCGGTGGGTTGTTATCAGGCGGCTTCGGTGCTGGGCGGAACGTATGTCGGATTCATTACCCAGGCGATGGGAGCGGATTTTTATCCACGCCTCACCGCGGTTGCCCGCGATCACAAGGAATGTAACCGGCTCGTGAATGAGCAGGCGGAAGTGGGCCTGCTGCTCGCCGGTCCGGGAGTGCTCGCGACCCTCACGTTTGCGCCATTGGTAATCTGGCTTTTTTACTCGTCCACTTTTACGCCGGCGGTGGAAATCCTCCGCTGGATTTGTCTGGGCATGATGTTGCGCGTGGCCAGTTGGCCGATGGCCTTCATCCTGGTTGCCAAGGGTGAACGAAAAATCTTTTTCTGGACCGAACTTCTGGCCAACGGGCTTTTCGTGTTTCTGGTCTGGGCCGGTTTGACGATTTTCAAGCTGCCAGGTTCAGGCGTCGCTTTCTTTGGATTGTATGCCGCTTATTGGGCCGGCATTTACCTGGTCGTCCGCCGGTTGAGCGGATTTCGGTGGTCGAGGGCGAATCTGCGACTGGCGGCACTGTTTGCGCCTGGAATCGCAACGGTGTTTGTCGGCTGGTATTTTCTTCCCTATGCCGCCACCGCGATTATCGGGGTGTTGCTCACGTTGCTGGCCGGGATTTATTCATTGAAAACACTCTGTGCGTTGGTTCCATTGGAACGGCTTCCACGCGCCGCCCAAAGAATAGTTGCGCTTTTCCGATTGGCGCCGTCAAACACCGGTGTTTGAACCGGGACCGGAGTTTGTCCCACAATTTCAGCCTGAACAGAAATAAATATTCATGAAAATAGGAATTGTTGGCTTGGGTTACGTTGGACTCCCGTTGTCGCTCCAGTTTGCCCGCTCCGGAGTGACGGTTTTGGGGCTCGATGTTGACAGGACAAAAGTGGAATCGCTGAACTCCGGCCGGAGTTACATCAAACACATCGCGTCCAAGGACATTGCGCAAGCGGTGAAAGCAGGAAAATTTTCCGCTTCCACCGATTTCAGCCGCGTCAAAGGAATCGAGGCGGTGATTATTTGCGTGCCGACACCGTTGAACAAGAACCGGGAGCCGGACATTTCATTCATTGTTGAGACCGGCAAATCCATCGCACCGCATTTGTCGAAAGGAACTCTGGTGGTCCTGGAATCCACGACCTACCCCGGCACCACGGATGGAGAATTGCGCGAGGTGCTGGAGGCCGGTTCCGGGATGAGGGCGGGCGTGGATTTTCATCTGGCGTTTTCACCGGAGAGGGAGGACCCGGGAAATTCGCAAAGCAAAGTGGCGATGATTCCGAAGGTGATAGGCGGTTTCACGCCAGCTTGTCTTGAGCGGACGAAATCGGTCTATGGGAAGGCCATCAAAACCCTCGTGCCGGTCTCGTCCTGTCGCGCGGCCGAAGCGACGAAGCTGTTGGAAAATATTTTTCGCAGCGTGAACATCGCGTTGGTCAACGAGCTGAAACTCGTCTATGGGGCGATGGGGATTGATGTCTGGGAAGTTATTCAGGCCGCGAAAACAAAGCCGTTTGGCTATATGGCATTCTATCCGGGACCGGGCTTGGGCGGCCATTGCATTCCAATTGACCCGTTCTATCTCACTTGGAAGGCCCGCGAATTCGGGCAGCACACGCGCTTTATCGAACTGGCTGGCGAAATCAACACCGCCATGCCTGTCCACGTCGTCAACCGGACGGCCGAAGCGCTCAACGCCCAAAAAAAATCAGTGAACGGCAGCCGCATATTAATGCTCGGTTTGGCCTACAAGCCGGACGTGGATGATGATCGCGAATCGCCGACTTACGAGCTTATGGATCTTTTCAAACGGCGCGGTGCGGAGGTGGCCTATTACGATTCTTTTGTGCCGGTGATTCGCATGACCCGCGAACATCCGCATTGGGCGGGAACGCGGTCGATAAACTGGGATCGCAAAACCATCGGAAGCTTCGATGTCGTGGTCATAGCCACCAATCATCAATCCGTCAACTACCAGGAACTGGTGGGCTGGGCCGATTGCATCGTGGACACGCGAAATCAAATGGCGGGTATAAAAACAAAGCCCGGCCAGGTGTGGAAAGCCTGAACAGCGGATAGACAAATTCCCGTTTTACGTCTGGACGGAAATCCAGTGTCCAGACCCGACAGAACTCCGATGGTTGGATAACTCGTCACTTTGCCATGATTTTGCTCTTGGGAGCCAGCGGTTACGTCGGCCACGCATTTGCGCGTGAGTTGCATCGGCGGCGCGCCAGCTTTATTCCGCTGACCCGGACGGCGCTGGATTACACAGATTTCGATCTGCTGTTCGATTACGTTCGGAAAATCCGGCCGGAGTTTGTCATCAACGCCGCTGGTTACACCGGCAAACCCAATGTGGATGCTTGTGAAGCGACTCGCGAGGAAACCTTGTTCGCGAACACGCTGCTTCCCCAAACCATCGCCCGTGTTTGCCTGCTGACCAACACGCCGTGGGGACACATTTCGTCGGGAGGTATTTACACCGGCGCAAAAATTGTTGACGGCGGAAAAATGAGGGTGGTCCGCGACCTCAATCAGTCCGAGATGCGGAATTTGTTTGAGCAGTCTCCGGAAAGCCTTTTTGGTTTTACCGAATGGGACGAACCCAACTTCTCGTTCCGTCATGCGCCGTGCAATTTTTACAGCGGCACCAAGGCGCTGGCCGAGGAGGCCATTCGCGGCATCGGACAAAGTTACATCTGGCGGCCCGGAACACCGTTCGGCGAGCACAGTGAACCGAGAAATTTTCTCTGGAAGCTTCAGCATTATCCCAAAGTGTATGACGCCATCGCCTCGCTTTCGCACTTGGACGATTTTGTGCGTGCCAGTCTGGACCTTTGGGAATATCACGCCCCCTTCGGCATTTACAACATGACGAACCCCGGCGCCGCGGCCACCCGACAGGTCGTTGAGATGATTCAGCAAATCCTCAAGCCGGCCCGTCGTTTTGAATATTGGAAGAACGATGAAGAATTCTATAGTCTCGAAGCCGAATCACCCGGTCCACCAATCAAGCCTTTGGGACACGATTCAATTTTGATGTCCGACCGTCTTGGCGCCAAATCACCCCGTTCACATGCGATTTTGGACGTTTCCAAGCTACTGGCCACCGGAGTCAGAATGCGACCTTTGAAAGAAGCGCTTGAGGATTCGCTGCGTAATTGGCGCGAGGAAACCTCAGCCGGGCAACTGGCAAACCACATTGGTTCTGCCGGTCGGACCCGAAAATAATCCTATGAACATTAAATCCCCAATTCGTATTATTACCGTTCACGGCATCGGGAAATCAACGGCATTGAAAGTCACGTTGGCAGGCTTGCTGGCATTGTCTCCCGTGGCAAAGGCGCAACAGGTCATCATGCCGGCGCCTTCGTATCCCGTGACTCCGCCGGCCGTCCAGGAAACCGAGGCCAATAATGAGATGATGGTGTTCAGCGCGGAAGCAAACGTTCCCGGCGGCGCGCCGGAGACACAACCATTTCAATATGGGATATTCACCCTACGCCCCCATCCGTTTTATCGTGCTCTTTACGCAACGGGAATCCTATCAAGCCCAACTAACGCGCAAAACACGGTCATTAATCAATTTTCACCCGGTTTTCTCTTGGCCATCGGCAGCCAATGGACGCTGGATTACACGCCAACCTTGACGTTTTATTCGAGCAGCCAATTCCGAAATACCTTGGATCATGTCGTCACATTGACGGGTGGGACGTCTTACGAAGATTGGACCTTTGGACTGTCACAGAGTGTTGCTATAACCTCGGATCCACTCGTCGAAACCGCCACCCAAACCAGTCAGGACACCTACACAACCGCGGTCAACGCTGCTTGTCAGTTCAACAGCAAAATGTCCACGGATTTGGGGGTCAGCCAAAATATTATCTCCGCCGACCAGTTTAACAGTTCCAGTGAATGGTCCACCCACGACTGGTTGAACTATGAATTTTGGCCGCGATTGAACGCCGGCATCGGCCCGGGTTTTGGCTACGTCAACGTGCAGACCGGCCCGGACATGACCTACGAACAACTCCAAAGCCGCGTCAATTGGCGGGCGACGGACAAAATCAGTTTTCAAATTCACGCCGGCGGGGAAGACCGCCAGTTTCACGGCGGCGCAGGCGATTTGTTAAATTTCGTCTTTGGGGCCGCAATTCAATACCAGCCGTTTGAAGTGACAAAAATTTCCATCAGCGCGGATCGCACAGTATCCGCGTCTTATTTCACCAATTCCGCCACCGAAAACACGGGCTTTACCGGCGAACTGAATCAACGTTTGCTTGGGAAGCTCTACCTGGATTTGCAGGGCGGTTACCACACGGTCAAATATGTCGCTTCGGCCAGCAACACTCCCGTCAACCGTGAGGATGATGTCTATTCATTCAGCGTTCAATTGAGCTACCCTTTCGCCAAACGGGGAACGATTGCGGCCTTTTACCAGGCCAGCAGTGATTCGTCCACGCTGGCCGGGTACAGTTACTCAAGCAGTCAGGTTGGATTCCAAATTTCATACACCTATTAGAGATTGGACGGAAAGCCGCCAGAAATGATTTTAACTGGTCTTCAAAAAAAAACTCTCGACGCAATTGCCTCGAGAGTTTTTTGTTTGCATTTAGAACCACGAGAACCGTTCCGGCACAAACACGATGTCAGACGGTTGGAGATAAAATGATTTGCTCTCCTTCCCGTCCAAAACCAGCTTCAGGTTCAATGTGTAGTTTTCAACCCGGTCTCCTTCGTGACGGATCACTCTGACGGCCTTTAGATTGGCCTTGGTGTAGTCAAACCCCCCGGCCTCCATGATGGCATCAAGCGCGGTTATGGGATGATCGGACATTATCTTTCCCGGGCGAATAACCGAACCGGTCACGAAAACCGGGAAGGTGGAGGACGCCACCATGACGGTGATCAACGTGGATGAAAGTTGCGGCGCGTATAATTTGACCAGATTCTGCTGCAATGCTTCGGTGGTCATTCCGGCCGCCGGTACTTCGCCGACCAAAGGCAGCGTTATTTTGCCGTCCCTCCGGATTTGCTGGGTGGTGTCCAGGCTTGGGGAACCGGAAAATGAAATCTTCAAGACATCGCCTTCTCGCAATAGTACGATTTGCGCGGGGGCGGTCGTCTGTTCCTTGCCTCCCCTGGGTTGAGGGGCTTGGGTCTGGCAGCCCGTTGCCAGCACCAAAAGCCAAAGGGCCAATCCCCAGTTAAGCATCGGGCATAAGACATGGTTTTTTTTCTCACACCAGTTCACGCGGCCCGCTTCGGCATTTGAATCCTTCTTCATATGTTTGAATCGCTTTTGTTCCGCGAAATTAGGACCGCAAAACCGGGAAGTCAATGAACTTCTGACGGGGATTTGCCCGCGTTCCCCTGAAGCAATACACGTGTCGGTGATGCGGCTTTATAATAAGCAGCGAGAAGATGAAATCGCATAATGCTCAGTATTCGGGAAGGAAGGTGTCTAAAAATCAACCGATGTGGATGAATATAGGACAAAGTTCCTCCGTGAACCTCCTTCCCATCTCACGGTTTGCAACGGCACCGTGTATGCTTGAAAAACAGCATGATGAGCAAAATGTTATTGCCGGTTCTGACATTGAATTTGTTGATCCTTGGTCTTGCCGCCAAATTGCGCGAGATGCTTGAAGACAAAATTCCCCTCGGCTATCAGGACCAGACAGGATTCCATTTGGGCGTAAAGCGGTAAGCCGCAATCGCAACGGGCCTTGGCGTAAAGACAGATGCGCTTTGCCCGCGGATTGTTTCAACTCACGTCGTTCAACTTCTGCAGTTTCACCACACCAGCGGCTTTTCCAAATTCCGGCCCTGATTGTCAATGAACGCGCAAACTGTGCGGCGTTCTGGCGCGGAAGTTTTTTCGCCACTGCAAACATTTTTAGCGCGTTAGTGTGTTGTCTCGGCTAATCTCCAGCCATGCAGCAAACGACGTTGACGCTTGGCCATTCGCCCGACCCCGATGACGCCTTCATGTTTTATGCGCTGGCGAAGGGGTTGATTCCGACAGACGGCTTCCGCTTCGAGCATGTCCTGCATGACATCCAGACGCTGAACGAACGCGCCACCCGTGGCGAACTCGACATCACCGCCGTCAGCCTCCACGCCTACGCCTACGTCTCGGACAAATACGCGCTGCTGCCGAGCGGCGCCAGCATGGGCGACGGCTACGGCCCAATGCTCGTGGCCAGGCAGAAATTCTCTCGCGAAGAAATTTCGAGGAAAAAAATCGCCTTGCCCGGGACGTTAACCAGCGCGTTCCTCGCGTTGCAACTCTGGCTGTGGCAAAGCGCCAGGCTCCAGGTTCCAAATTCCAGAGAAACATCAAACACCAAACTCCAAAAACCAATTTTCGACTACATCGTCGTGCCATTCGACCGGATTTTCGAAGCGATCCGCTCCGGCCAGGCGGATGTCGGCCTCATCATTCACGAAGGCCAGTTGACGTATCAAAATGAGGGCTTGGTCGTTTGCGAAGATTTGGGTGTTTGGTGGGGCAAACAAAACGATGGCCTGCCATTGCCGCTGGGCGGAAACGTCATTCACAAGAAATTCCCGCCGCACCTTCGCCGGAAAATCTCCGATATTTTGACCGCGAGCATCCAATTCAGTTTGGATCATCGCGCCGAGGCGGTGCAGCACGCGCTGCAATTCGCGCGCGACATGGGCCGTGACCTCGCCGACAAATTTGTCGGCATGTATGTGAACCACTGGACGCTCGACTACGGCGAACGGGGCCGGGAAGCCATCCGCCGCTTTCTCGGCCAGGCCTTCGAGCGCGGCCTGATTCCGCACCGGCAGGAATTGGAGTTTGTAGTTTGACTCCTTTGGTTCATGAAGGAAATCCTTAGTAAACCAGCACCACCGACGTTTCGATCTGCCGCTCGGGAATGTTCCAGTATGTCTTGAGCAACCGGTTCTTCTCTTCTTCGCTGACCAGTTGGAATCCGTGCTTCTCGTAAAACCTGACCGCCCAACCGGCGGCCTTCCAGGTCCCGACAAGAATTTTCCCTTCCGTCTGTCCCAACAAATGTGCCAGTAATTTTCCGCCAATGCCCCGGTTTCTCATTCCGGTCTTGACGTAGGCGTGCCGGATCAACGTGACACCCTTAACCGGTTGCACGCCCATGACACCGATGAGCTGGCCGCCATCCCCGTAGCCCCAGAACTTGACGCCCGCCGCGATTTCTTCCTTCAATTCTTCCACTGGCATGTACGGTTCATGACAACGATCGGACGGAATTACGCCTTTGTAAGCCTGGGCGGCATCGTTGACGATGGCGAAAATGTCCGGGACATCGGAATCTGTGCAAGGCCGGATCATTTTGAGTGAATTGTGCCGTCGGCGTCCATTTTGGCAACAAGAGGACAAGTATTGCGTTGCAGGCAGAACGACACGTCGCCGCGCAGTTCAGGAATTGCCAGCAAGCGCCGCGCGTTTTCTGAATTGCGAACCGCCGCGAACAAATCCAGTTTCGCTTCTGCATAAACGCGCCGTGCGATTTCAGCCGAATCGCTCATTTGTAAAACTCCCTCTCCCCGCCCAGGCGGGGAGAGGGCCGGGGTGAGGGATTTGCCCAAAAGTATTTCGCACAACGCGCCCGCCGCCAGCACGTCTTCCAGCGCCGTGTTTTCGCGCGTGCCGGCGCAGACCAGCAACAGTTGCGCGGGCTGGACGTTTTTGATGAATTCCGCCGTGACCGAAAGATTCAAAAACGAGGCGGCCAAAACCGTGTTTGCGCCTATGCAGGCGCGCAAGGCGCGAGTGCCGTTGGTGGTTGTCGAAACGATGGTTTTGCCGCGTACTTTTTTCGCCGTGTATTCACACGGCGAGTTGCCGAGGTCGAAATCAATGCCGCCGGTTTGCGCGGCCCGGATTCTCACGCCGTCGCGTTCGCCGCCGAGCAGAACGTCCGGCTGCTTTTTGCGCGTGTCCAGCGCCTCCGCAATTTCGGAAACGGGCACAATGGCTTTCGCACCGTTGTGCAGCGCGGTCACGAACGTGCTCGTCGCGCGCAGCACGTCGAACACGACGCACACGGCACCGCGCAAATCGCGTTTGGCCAGCGCGGGCAGTTCCGCCGGGGTTAAAATGACTTCAAGTTGGACCATAAATATTTTCAGAGGGACTGGCGTTGCGAGTCCCTGAATTCCAACCATCCCAAATCAATCAGGGTCTCGTGTAACTGGCCCCTCCGATTTCCTACGCGGAAATCCTATTTCATTTTCGTTCGCGTGTAATGAAAAAGATATTGCTGGGCGTAACCGGCGTGCGGCCCGAAATGCGTTGCGGCAAAGTGGCGCAGCCTTTTCGCTGATGCCCGGCGGCGCGGAAAATATAGCTGGCGCAACGCGCGCTCGACCCAGACATCCACGGGAAACGCCGAATCAAAACCGTAGGCAAACAGGAGGACGCAATCGGCGATTTTGCCGCCGACACCGCGGAGTTTCGTCAATTCCACGCGCGCTTCGGCCAGCGGCAGGCGGCGCGGTTTTTCCAAATCGAATTTGCCGTCGGCAATCTGCCGCGTGGCGGCAAGCAGGTGCGGCGCGCGGAAACCCATTTTGCAGGCGCGGAGTTCGGCCTCCGTCGCGCGGGCGAGCCGCTCGGCGGTGGGAAAGGCGAATTGTAGAGTTCGGTCTGTGGCCGAATCGAGTCGAGCCACAGGCTCGACGCTACACCAATTGATGGGTTCCCCAAATCGTTCGCAAAGCAGCGCAACGATTTGCCGGATTTGGACGATTTGTTTGGTAGAGGACAGAATGAATGACGCGAGGCATTCCCACGGGTCCTGGCGCAGCACACGCAGGCCGCGGCACGCAGTAACGGCGTTCCGCATCGGCTCATCGTCGGGAAAGGTTTTGAGAATTGTTTCCAATTCAATTTCAGTTTGGAGAAAATCGCGTAGCCAGTCCCAGTATTTCACCGACGAGGCGGTTTCGGCGAGAATTCCATTTTCACTCTGCGTCAACCGCACCCAGCGCCGGCCGACGACACCCGTCCAGGAGTTTGCTTGTCGGCGCCAGCGGAAGACCTGGCCGGAATCGAGCGTTGCGGCTAAATCATAATCGCGTACGGGCAGGAAAATTTGCGCCGCTGGCTTTTTGTCTGAAATCATTTTCGTTGAAGGCGCGAAAATAAAAGAAAGGCCGTGAAAATGACTAATGACGAATGACGGATGGCGAAAGAATGACCGAGCCCAAATTTCGAAAGGGAACAATCAGACGGCGGAATTTTCGGATTCATCATTGGAAATTGGTTCGTCATTCGGGTTTTGTCATTCGTCATTTCAAATTGTAGCACGCCCAAAGGTGGAGCCGGAGGAACACGCGGTCGCCGATTTTAATTTCGAAGTCGCCGAGGTCGGTGACGGATTCAAATTCCCGGGTGATGCGGTTTGGCACTTGCCTTGTCTTCGACGAACCGGCGTAAGCGACTTTTTGGCCCGTCAGCCATTTCCAGGGCCAGCCGTGTTCGAGCGGGAAGGTGTGGGTTTCACCGACGAAAATGGCGTTCTGCCCCTGGCGTCCGGCGCGGTAGTTGTATTCCGGCCAGAAATACATTTGATTCACCGGACCGTCGGAATCCAGGCTATAGACCAGCGGCTGCGAGGCGAGGGCGGCTCGGGCCGCCGGCATATAAAAGGTGAATTCCCCGGCCACGCCGTAGTGATCGGCGATGATGAATGCGGGCTTGCCTTCGGCCGCGAGTTTTTCGCGCGTGATTTCGACCAGCGTGGCGCTCTGCTTCCAGGCGCGCACGCGCCGCAGCGGGTCAATTTCAGCGGGTAGCAGCCGGCCGGTGACTTTGCCAATGAGATTGGTGTTGTGCAGAAGCACGAAGGCGGTGAGGCCGAACACCAGCCCCGCCGCGAGTGCTGGTTTCACAAGGCGTGAACCGGCCTGCCGGCGCCCGTCCCAATAGGCGGCCATCAAACAGAAAAGCGGCAGCGCGCTGGCGACGGGCCAGTTCGGCAGGATGCGCGAGTGAAACGAGTAAAGCCAGTAGCCGAGGAAGAGCGGCGCGCCCATGCAGAAAAAGTAAAGCCACAACGGGTGTTCATGCCGTTGCCGCCAGAAGCCAAACACCGCCCAGAGTGTGCCGGCAAAGAAAACCGGGTTCAACAGCCCGGCTTGCGTGAACAGAAAATCCCAGAAATAACGCAACGTCGGGTGCCATTGATTGTGCAACGACGCGTTTACAGCCATCTCATCGAAAGCGACCCAGCGATGTTGTGTGTTCCAGATGACCACCGGCAACGTGCAAACCAGGAACACCAGCACTGCCAGCCAGGGTCCGGGCCGCCGGAGATGCGCTCGGGCCGGTCTCCAAAACGCAAAGAACACCGCCCAGCACACAAGCTGGCAGGCGGCGGTGTATTTGCAGAGAAAACCCAGTCCCATCGCCAGGCCGACAACCAGCCAGTCGCGCGTTCTTCCGTCCGGTTGCGCCGCGCGCCAGCCGGCGATCACCGCCCACATCCAGCACAAGACCAGTGGCGAATCAACCGTCATCAATATCGTGCCCACGGCCATCAGCGGCGCGGCGGTGACGATGAGCAACAACCAAAACCCGGCGCGCGCGCCGACTTCCCGCGCAAAGAAACGCAGCACTATCAAGCCGAGGATGGCGGCGAATAACGGCGACAAAAACCGGACGCCGAATTGCGTGTCACCAAAAAGCGACGTGCTGACAAATTGAATGACTGCGATTCCCAGCGGTTTGCTGAAATACGACAGCGCCAGGTGCTTCGACCACAGCCATTGGTAGGCTTCGTCCTTTTCCAACTCAATCGTGCCGCTGGCAATGTAAATCCAGCGCCCGATCAACATTGCAAAAATCAGGATGTAGCCGAGGCGAAGCCACTCGATTTCCGATTTCCGATTTCCGATTTCCGATTTAATTACGGCATCTGGTTCCGGGCTATCGACTGTGGACCGTGGACTCAGGACTGGATTTAACAGTGAAGGCAGTTGCGCATGCCAGAGCGGAAAGCATTTTTTTCCAAGCCATTGCCATGCGGCTTCCAACGTAATCGCCAGTGCCGCCGCGTAGCCGCCACCCAGAATCGCACCGGCCAGAACGTCGCTGGGATAATGGACGCCGTTATAGACGCGCGAAAAAGAAACGGCCAGTGCCATCGGCAGCATGAACCACGCGCTGCGCCGGTAATACAGAAACGCAATCATTGTCATCGCAAACCAGTTCGCCGCGTGCGACGACGGCATGCTGTTGCGGTCGCGCGCGTTGGCGGACATGTCCATGCCGCTGCCGTTTGCGACTGGCGGGACATAGCCCTTGCCGACAGCGCCGAACAGTCGGGCCTCCGGCAATGTGACGAACGGGCGTGGCCGGGCGGCAACGTGTTTGACGGTATCGACAATCAGCGGATCGCCGAGCGCAACGACAAGTATCATCATCACCACGCAGAGCCGCGCGCGGGCGTTGCCGAAGCACAGCGCGGCCAGGCCGAGCGCAACGGCGAGCGGGATGAACCAGGCATTGCCGCTCAAAACCGGCATGAGCCAGTCAAAGAACGGATTGACCAGCGACCGGTTGACGAACAGGAACAGGCTCGCGTCGAGCGTTTGCAGCCAGTGCATCGCTGGCAGTGTAGCGGGAAATGGAAAGTTGAAAACTGAATTGCGCGCTCGAATAGCGTGGTCACCAGGTCGCCGCAGCTTTCAAGCTGCGTTTGGCAACGCAACCTGAAGGTTGCCGTTACAAACCGAGTCTCAGTAAACAATGATGGAGCGCACCGGATAGCCGTTTAATTTTTTGCGGCCGTTCAAAAATTTCAGTTCGATGAGGAAGCCGATTTCCAGGATTTGCGCGCCGAGCTTTTTTACCAGGGCGGCGGCGGCGGCGGAAGTGCCGCCGGTCGCCAGCAGGTCGTCAATCAACACCACGCGCTCGCCCGGCTTGAGCGCGTCCACATGCATGGCCACGGTGGCCGAGCCGTATTCGAGGGCGTAATCCTGTTCGATGGTTTTAAAGGGCAGCTTGCCTTTTTTGCGCACGGGCACGAAGCCCGCGTGCAGTTTCGTGGCGGCGGCGGCGGCAAAAATAAAGCCGCGCGCGTCAATGCCCACCACCGCATCCACCGAGCCGGGCTGGAATTTTTCCGTGAGCAAATCAATCGCGCCGGCAAACAGCCTCGCGTCGGCGAGCACGGGCGTGATGTCCTTGAATTGAATGCCCGGCTGGGGAAAGTCGGGGACGTTGCGGATGGCGCGTTCAATGTCGGCGGGAGTGGCTGGAGACATGGTATCAATTTTGCCTTTAAGTCGTTTGGGTTGAGTGGAATCGGAAAATGACGAATGACGAAGCGCTGATGACGAAAGAATGACCAGACTCGAATGACAAAACAGATTCGGCCGTGCCCCGGGGCATTTCGGAATTGGTCATTGGGGATTCTTTAGTCATTCGGATTCAGTCATTCGAGATTCTGTAAAAGGGCGTGGCGCTGGGGTGAGGCATGGCTTCAGTTGTTCTTGGTTTTGGTGCTCTCGAGCCTTTCAATCATCTTGCGGAGTTTCCGCAGGGCCAGATTCTGGATTTGGCGGACGCGCTCACGCGTGACGCCGAATTTCGCGCCGACTTCCTCCAATGTCTTTTCCGTGCCGCCGTCAAGGCCGAAACGGCAGCGCAAAATCGTCGCTTCACGCGCGTCGAGGTGCTTGACCATGTCCTGCAACATATGGACGATGGTCTTGTCTTTGAGATTTTCATAAGGCGAGGCGGCATTTTCGTCCTCAACCACCTCCGAGAAATTGTTCGACTCATCGTCGCCGATGGGCGCATCGAGCGACGCGGGCCGGATCGCCGCCAGCCGCATCTGCCGCACCCGCGCAGGAGTCATGTCGAGTTCGACGGCCAGCTCCTCGTCCGTTGGCTCGCGTCCGAGTTCCTCCTGCAATTTCATCGCCACGCGGCGCATCTTGGAAATCTTGTCCACCAGATGCACGGGCAGGCGGATGGTTTTGGACTGGTTGGCCAGCGCGCGTTTGATGGACTGTTTGATCCACCACGAGCCATAGGTGGAAAGCTTGCCGCCCTTTTTCGGGTCGAACCGTTCGACGGCCTTCATCAAGCCGATGTTGCCTTCGCTGATCAAATCCAGCAGCGGCAGGCCGATGCCTTCGTAGTCGCGGGCGATTTTGACGACGAGGCGGAGGTTGGCCTTGATCATCTGTTCGCGCGCCTTTTTGTCGCCTCTTTTGATGCGGGCGGCCAATTGGATTTCCTCCTTCGGCGTGAGCAATTTCACCTGGCCGATTTCGCGCAGGTAAAGTTTGATGGCCGTGTCGCCGTCGTAACGCGAACTTTCCTGCCGGAAAAATGCCGTGGTATCGCCTTCACCGGCCTTCGGCAACGCAGGGTGAGACACAACCAGCGCCGCGGCCGGAGACGCAGAAGGTTTTCTGCGCCGTTGAGGCCTGGTCACTTTGCGCTTTTTGGTCTTTGCGGCCATGGACGGGAACAAAAGTTAAGACGTGGACGCATGGCTGCAAGATAATTAACCAACAAGTTACCTCCGGCTGCCCTGCGCCCGCAGGATGAAATAAACCAACTCCAGCACCGAGGTGACGAGTGCCGCCACGTAGGTGAGCGCTGCCGCGTCCAAAACCTTGCTCACACCCATGCGTTCGTCCTCATGTACGAGGCCGAGCCGGAACAATTGTTCCTTCGCCCGGCGGCTGGCGTCATATTCCACCGGCAAGGTCACGAGTTGGAACAACGTTATCACCGCGAAAACCGCGATGATAATGGGAAGAACGATTTTCAAGATGCCAAAAATGATGCCGATAAAGAAAATGGCCAAGTAGGCGGAACTCGCGAACTGGGTGACAGGCACCAGCGCCATGCGCACGTTGAACAACCCGTAAGCCGCCTGATGCTGGAGCGCGTGACCGGCTTCGTGCGCGGCAACACCCACGGCCGCCACCGTCCGGCCACTAAAATT
>Ga0074044_10001006_pt1 | contig 25906 bp, 24 predicted proteins | sample BogForMeECP23OM1_FD_94443 | JGI IMG/M metagenome (GOLD analysis project Ga0074044, IMG submission 94443) | Bog forest soil microbial communities from Calvert Island, British Columbia, Canada - Bog Forest MetaG ECP23OM1 | ecosystem: Environmental > Terrestrial > Soil > Wetlands ... | reverse complement strand
TCCGTCCACGTTACGGGAGTTCATGGCGCTCTGTGCTAAATGGCGATTACCACGATTTCCGTACGCGGCGCGCGCCAGCACAACCTCAAGAATATTGACGTCGAGATCCCTCGCAACACTCTGACCGTCATTACCGGGTTGAGCGGCTCCGGCAAATCCTCGCTCGCTTTCGACACTATCTACGCCGAAGGCCAGCGCCGCTACGTCGAAACGCTTTCCGCCTACGCCCGTCAGTTTCTCGACCAGATGGAGCGCCCCGACGTTGACTCCATCGACGGCCTCAGCCCGGCGATTTCCATCGAGCAGAAAACTACCAGCCGTAGTCCGCGCTCCACGGTCGGCACCATCACCGAGATCTACGATTACCTGCGCCTGCTCTACTCCTCGATCGGTGTGCCTCATTGCCCGAATTGCGGCAAGCCCATCACCCGCCAATCCGCCGAGCAGATCGTGCAGCGCGTCATGGCACTCACGCCCGATGATCGCGTCATGATCATGGCGCCCATCGTTCGCGGCCGCAAAGGCGAATTCAAAAAAGAAATGGAGAAACTGATCCAGCACGGTTTCTCCCGCGCCCGCGTCGATGGCGAACTGGTGAACCTGGAGGACGATCTCGCGCTCGACAAGCGCAAGAACCACACCATCGAAGTGGTCGTGGATCGCCTGCTGGTGAAGCCCGGAATCGAACACCGCCTCGAACTCTCTGTCGGCCTCGCCATGAAACTCGGCGGCGGCCTAGTCCTGGTAGCGGTCGTCAACGGAGACGAAACCCTATATTCGGCACGCCTCGCCTGTCCCGACTGCGGCATCAGCGTTCCACAACTTGAGCCGCGATCGTTCTCCTTCAACAGTTCCTACGGAGCCTGTCCCGAGTGCCACGGCCTCGGAAGCCGCTACGACCTGGATCCCGCCAAAGTAATCGTCGATTGGTCGAAGCCGCTACTCGATGGCGGCTTGGGCCCCGGTTCGTCATCGCAGAACCTGCTTCGCAGCCTGCAGTTGCTTGTCCTGGCCTACGGTTTCGACTTGACCACGCCATTCGAAAAGTTTCCCGACAAGATTCAGAACCTCCTGCTGAACGGCGAACCGCAGCGCGGAGGCAAGACAGGATTTCTGGGGATTCTCGGCCATCTCAAACAGAATCTCGAAGCGTCAACTTCCGACACCTACCGCGAATATCTGATGGATTTCATGTCGGCCACCGAATGTTCGGTGTGCCACGGCATGCGTCTGCGTCCGGAAAGCCTGGCGGTAAAAGTGAACGGCATGTCCATTGCCGATTTCACCAGCCTCCCGATTGCGCGCGCGCTCGAAGCCGCGCGCACCATCCAGTTGACCGGCAGGGACCTGACCATTGCCGGACGCATCGCCCACGAAATCACCGAACGCCTCGAATTCCTCGACAACGTCGGTCTCGGCTACCTGTCACTCGGCCGCTCCGCCGCAACTCTTTCCGGTGGAGAAGGCCAGCGCATCCGCCTGGCGACTCAAATCGGATCGAAGCTGCGCGGCGTTCTCTATGTTCTAGACGAACCTTCTATCGGCCTGCACCATCGCGACAACGGCCGTCTTTTAGCCGCACTGGAAAATTTGCGCGACCTCGGCAACACGGTTCTCGTAGTCGAGCACGATGAAGAAACTATTAGGCGCGCCGACTATGTCATCGATCTCGGTCCCGGAGCCGGCCGTCACGGCGGCGAATTGGTCGCCGCAGGAACGCCAGCCGAAATCATGAACTCGCCCGTCTCCCTGACCGGAGCCTACATCGCCGGACGCCGGCAGATCGCCATGCTTTCCGAGCGCCGGAGCCCGAATGGCAAAGCCATTGCGGTTCTGGGCGCGCGGCAGAACAACCTCAAGAATCTCGACGCAGTGTTCCCGCTAGGTGTGATGACGGTTGTCACCGGAGTATCCGGATCCGGCAAATCAACGTTGGTCAATGACATCCTCTACCGCGCTCTCGCCCGCCAACTCTATCGTTCCCGCGAGGAACCCGGCACGCACAAAACCATCACCGGAGCCGAACTGATCGACAATGTCATTCGTATCGACCAGTCGCCCATCGGCCGCACTCCCCGCTCCAATCCCGCAACCTATACCGGAATCTTCGCCGCCGTTCGCGATCTCTACGCCATGCTGCCCGAATCGCGCGAGCGCGGATACAAGCCCGGACGCTTCTCTTTCAACGTTTCCGGCGGACGCTGCGAAGCCTGCCAAGGCGAAGGCCAGCGCCGCATCGAAATGAACTTCCTGCCTGACGTTTACGTGCAGTGCGAAGTCTGCGTCGGCCGCCGCTACAATTACGAAACCTTGTCCGTACACTACAACGGCTCTTCCATCGCCGACCTGCTCGAAATGCCGGTATCCGACGTGCTCCAGATTCTCGAAAACATCCCGCAGGTCAAGCAGAAGCTGCAAACCCTGGTCGATGTCGGCCTGGGATACATTCACCTAGGTCAATCCGCCGTAACCCTCTCTGGAGGAGAAGCCCAGCGCATCAAGCTAGCTCGCGAACTCAGCAAGCGCCAGACCGGAAAAACTCTTTACTTGTTGGACGAACCGACGACCGGATTGCACTTCGACGATGTACGCAAGTTGCTCGACGTCCTGCACCGTCTCACCGTCTTGGGAAACACGGTCATCATCATCGAACACAATCTCGACGTGATCCGCAACGCCGACTGGATTCTTGATCTCGGCCCCGAAGGCGGAGAAGAAGGCGGCCGCATCGTTGCCCAGGGCACGCCCGAACAAGTGGCACGTGTGAAAAAGTCCTACACCGGTCAGGCGCTGACCGCCTACTTCAACGGATCGTCAAGAAATGGTTCATCCAAAGGTGTGTTAGCGCCCACCGGCACAGGGGAACTCGTGTGAACCGTCCTCCTGACGATGAGCCCGAGAGTCCAACAGTGCCAGTGGAGGGACGGGCGTCCTCGCCCGTCCAAGTCGGGCAAAGCTCGGCCGATGCCAGTGGCCATAACGACTCAGCCTTCGCCGTAGCAGCCAGTGACGCCCAACCCATCGACCTCGCTCCCGCCCCGCCGCCCGACCCCGCCTGGAATGGCTGGGATATCCTCCGCCTCACCTTTATCACCATCGCTGCACTCTTCGTCGGTGTTTTTACCGTGCTCCTCATCGCGCGCGTCTGGATGTACCCGCACCGCAGTATCGGCGAAATTGCCCGCGTCCCCTTAGTCATCATCGCCGGACAATCGCTAGCGTATCTTCTGATCCTCGCCTACATGTATGTTCTGGTCACGCGCGAGCGCCGCCGTCCCGACTTTCTCGCCGCCATCCACTGGAACTGGCCCTCTAAGATTGCCGGTTACGTGTTGACGGGCCTCGCGCTTTCGCTCGGGTTGCAAGGTCTGGCACATCTGTTGCCGATTCCGAAAGAGTTGCCGATCGACAGTTTTTTCAAAACTCCCGCCGAAGCATGGGCGCTCAGCATCCTCAGCGTTACCCTCGCGCCTCTGATGGAAGAGCTGTTCTTCCGCGCCTTTCTGTATCCCGTGCTGGCGCGCCGTCTCGGTTTGCCGGTCGCCGTCTTTGTCACCGCGTTCGCTTTTGCCCTGCTGCATGGCGCGCAACTGATGTTCGCCTGGGGCCCGGTGCTGGTGATTTTCCTCGTTGGCATGGTCCTGACGATGGTGCGCGCCCGGACGAATTCCGTAGCCGCCGGTGTTCTCATTCACATGGCCTACAACGGAACCATAGCCGTCGCGATGTTCGCCGCCACCAGCGGATTTCGGCATCTGGAAAAACTAGACCAATAAGAAAAGGTCTTAGGTGGTAGGTCTCAGGCCTCGGGCCTCAACTTCGAGTTGGCAGTCGTAAGCTGTTCGCTATACCCTAAGACCTAGAGACCTGACACCTAAGACCTGATCTTTCATGTCCACCGCCCGACAAGAGCTCTTGGAAATATTAGCCAGCAAGTCATTCCGCTTAGGCGAATTCAAGTTGTCGTCCGGCGGCACCAGCGACTATTACATCGACTGTCGCACCACCACGCTCGATGCAAGGGGCGCGCAACTGGTAGGCGAAGTCTTCCTTGATGAAATGCGTGGCCAAGGTTGGCACGCCGACGCCATCGGCGGACTGACCATGGGTGCCGACCCCATCGTCGTGGCCGTAGCCGTCACCAGCGGAACTCTGCACGGCTTCCTAGTGCGTAAAGCCGAGAAGCAGCACGGCACCGGCCAGCGCATCGAAGGCTTCCGTGAAAAAGGCGCGCGCGTAGTGATCGTGGACGATGTATGCACCACCGGATCCTCCACCGTACAAGCCATCGAAGCCGCCCGGGAATTCGGCTTCAAGGTGGTGGGCGTAATGTGCCTGGTCGAGCGCGAAGATGCCAAGGGTCGTCCCAACGTAGAAAAAGCCGCCGCGCCAGCGCCATTCATTTCAATCTTCACGGCAAGCGACGTCAGAAAACGGCATCTGGAGGCAAATGAATAAGTGGATAATGGCTAGTTAATAGCGAGCGTTTCCCCTATCCACCAACCACTAACCACTGACCACTGAACTATGATCCACACTCTCGAATGGACCCCCCGCGGCGTACGCTTCATCGATCAAACGAAGCTGCCCACCGAAGAAGTCTACGTAACCTGCACCACGCACCAGCAGGTCGCCGACGTGATCCGCAACATGGTAGTCCGCGGAGCCCCTGCCATAGGCATAGCCGCCGCCATGGGCATAGCGCTCGGCGTGAAGAATTCCAAAGCCGAGACCGGCGCCGACCTCAAGAAAGATTTCGACGAGATCTGCGAGACCATCCGCCAGACGCGCCCCACTGCCGTCAACCTGTTCTGGGCGATCCGCCGCATGACCGAGAAATTTGAAACCCTCCGCATCCGCCCCATCGAACGCATCAAGCAGGAACTGATCGAAGAGTCTCAGCGCATGCATGCCGAAGATATCGCCGCCAATCAGGCCATGGGACGCCATGGTGCCACGCTCATGCCATCCAGCGGAGGCGTGCTGACCCACTGCAATGCCGGAGCGCTAGCCACCGCCGGATACGGCACCGCGCTAGGCGTAATTCGCGCGGCCGTGGAAGCGGGCAAGAAAATTCATGTCTACGCCGACGAGACGCGCCCCTTTCTGCAAGGCTCGCGCCTGACCGCATGGGAGTTGATGAAAGACGGCATTCCCACCACCGTCATCTCCGACAACATGGCTGGAGTCATGATGCAGCAGGGAAAAATCGGAGCCATAGTAGTAGGCGCCGACCGCATAGCCGCCAACGGGGACGTGGCCAACAAAATCGGCACCTACACCGTAGCCGTCCTAGCCAAGGAGCACGGCATCCCCTTCTACGTAGCTGCCCCGATCTCAACTGTAGATTTAGCCACGCCCGACGGCAGCAAAATTCCCATCGAACAGCGCAACCCGAGAGAAGTGACGCACATCGCCGGCAAGCAAATGGTCCCCGACGGAGTCGAGGTCGAGAACCCCGCTTTCGATGTAACTCCGGCAAAATATGTCGCCGCAATCATTACCGAACGAGGCATTGCACGCGCCCCGTACACGGAATCGCTAAGGAAATTATCGGAGGCTTCTACGTAGGGACGGCCGCCCTCGGCCGTCCAGCCGGGCGAAGCCCCGGCGGCTCTCCGCGATGTCCACCATCTCCCAATCCGAACGCACATTCCAAAGCGGCGGCAAGACCATCCGCCTCGACTCATACCTACCGAAGACACAAGATCGCCCCGTCCCCGCTGTAGTCGCCCTCCATGGCGCCGGAGGCAACGTCTCCGGCATGGAGCGCTACGCCAGCGCGTTAGCGGCCCAGGGTTTCGCGGTGTACCTGCTCCATTACTTCGACCGCACCGGCACCGAGTCGGCTGACAAACCGGCGATCATGCGGAATTTTCCGCTGTGGATGAAAACTCTCTGGGACGCCATCAGCTTCGTCGAAACCCAGCCGCAAGTGGATCGCGAGCGCATCGCCCTCATGGGCTTTTCGCTCGGAGCCTACCTCTCGCTCGCCAACTCCGCCATCGACCCTCGTGTGCAGGTCGTAGTCGAGTTCTTCGGAGGCATGCCCAAAGAAATGCACCTTTTTATGAGGCGCCTCTGCCCGGTGCTAATCCTGCACGGCGAGGCCGACCAGACCATCCCCGTCGAGGAGGCCTACGAACTGCAGAAATTGTTGGAGAAAAAGGGAATCCCGTATGAAATCAAAATCTATCCCGGGACCGGCCACGGCTTCGAGGACGAAACAATCTGGCGCGACGCCGGTCTCAGGAGTATGGAATTTCTGCAGAAATACCTGGCCGAGCCGTTACCCTAAGAAACTCACGTAGGGACGGCCGCCCTCGGCCGTCCAGCCGAGCAAAGCTCAGCACGCCTTTAAATTCGGGACAGACGAAACGGTGCGCTAAGCAAGCGCGCCGGCAACATCACCACGGCCCAGACCAGGGCAAGCGCTCCATGGACGGCGATCCCCACCAGCCGGAAGGGCAACAACAGCAGCCACACGAATGGATAAAGGATCAAAGCCAGCAGCGCCAAGGGCCAGCACGCCACGAACAGAATGCACCAGAGCAGGAAGGCAATCATGAAGACACCTCCTCCTGAATATGATACGCAAGCAGAAGGAAAAAAGTTCGGCAGCGGTTGCCACATGAACTGGCGCTGCCGAGCTTCGCTCGGCTGGACGGCCGGCCCCGGCGAGGGCGGCCGTCCCTACGCGAGTTCCCCCTACATCGTCTTCAGCTCAGCGCTAACCCGCAGCCTCGCTTCGGTGGCCTTCTGGACGTCCTCAAGCGTCAGCCCCGGGGCAATCTCTTCCAGCAGCAAGCCTTCCGGAGTCACCCGGATGTAGGCCATCTCGGTAACGATCGTGTCGACCACCTTCACGCCAGTCAAAGGCAGAGTACATTTCTTCAGAATCTTCGGCTGACCATCCTTGGTCGCATGTTCCATGCCGACAATCACCCGCCGCGCTCCCGCCACCAGGTCCATGGCGCCGCCCATGCCTTTGACCATTTTGCCGGGAATCATCCAGTTCGCCAGACTTCCGCCTTCGTCCACTTCCATTGCACCCAGCACGCTCAGGTCAACGTGCCCGCCGCGAATCATCGCGAACGATTCGGCGCTGGAGAAATACGCGGTGCCCGCCATTTCGCTGACCGTTTCTTTTCCCGCGTTGATCAGGTCCGCGTCTTCCGTCCCTTCAACCGGAAACGGCCCGATACCCAGCATCCCATTCTCCGATTGCAGAATCACGTCCATCCCCGGCGGAACGTAATTGGCAATCAGCGTAGGCAACCCGATGCCCAAGTTGACGTAGAATCCGTCGCGCAATTCGCGGGCAATGCGCTTCACGATCCGTTCGCGTTTGTCGGTGTCTTTAGGAGGCTTCGCTTCCATTGGCATGGGTCAGGTCTCAGGAAAATCCCACTCCGAACAATCACCATCCACTATCCACTAACCACTGCTTTGCGCACCGTTCGTCTCTCGATCCTCTTCTCAAACAGCTCGCCCTGAAAAATTCGTTTCACATACACGCTGGGCGTATGAACCATATCAGAATCAAGTTCTCCCGCTTCCACCAGATGTTCGACTTCGGCGATGGTGATCTTGGCTGCAGTTGCCATCATGGGATTGAAATTTCGCGCGGTCTTGCGATAGACAAGGTTGCCCCACTTGTCGCCCTTCCATGCTTTGACGAAGGCGAAATCGGCGCGCAGCGCCAGCTCCATGATGTAAGTGCGGCCGTCGAACTCGCGCGCTTCTTTGCCATCGGCCACCATCGTCCCAACGCCGGTGGGCGTGAAGAACGCCGGAATTCCAGCCCCCCCGGCACGGATGCGCTCGGAGAACGTTCCCTGCGGAACCAGGTCCAGTTGTACCGTACCGTTCAGCACCATCTGTTCGAGCAGCTTATTTTCACCAACGTAGGTCCCAATGTGCCGTCGGATCTGCCCGTTGGCCAGCAGCAGCCCCATCCCCAAGCCATCGACGCCCACGTTGTTGCTGATGGTGGTGAGGTTCTTGACCCCCTTGCGAGCAAGAGCGCGGATCAGGTTCTCCGGCATCCCGCACAAACCGAATCCGCCGACCATAATAGTGGCGCCGTCGAACACATCCTGGATCGCCTCTTCAGCGCTGGCGACAACCTTGTGCATAGCAGGAGAATTCTATAAGAATTTCACCACCGAGGCACGGAGAGCAAAATCCAAGTCAAAAGTGAGAAGTCAAATTGAAGAAGTACGAACCTGTCCCAGCGCGGGAGAGGTCCACGGGGATCTTGGATTCCACTTCTTCAATTTGACTTCTTACTTTTGACTTTCTCCATGCGTGGTGAGTTCTTCCTCAGCTGATGCGCCCGCTCGAATTCCGCCGCCAGTTCGCGCGAGTCCAGATTCTCCCGGATGTGCGCCAGTCGCTGTTCCAGCTTCTGTAAAGCGTCACTAAGATTCTTGCGATTGGTAATAGCGATATCGCGCCACATCGAATAAGGACTCCCGGAGATGCGAGTCATCTCGCGCAGGGCTCGTCCGCCGATGTCGAGCACGAGCGCGTCGGAGCCGAATTCGTCAACCAGCGTGGCCGCCAGCGCGGTGGAAATCATCTGCGGCAGATGGCTGATCCAGGCGCAGAAGCGATCATGATCTGCGGCCTCGACGACCGCTGTTTTGGCGCCCACATTCTCCGCGCACTGAATGAATTCTCCGCAAAGTCCGCCGTAAACGTTTTGTCCGGGAAGCGGCGTAAACAGCCAAGCCGCGCCTTCGAAAAGGTCCGCATCGGCAAACTCCACCCCGGCGTTTTCCTTACCCGCCATGGGATGCCCGGCCAGAAATCTGTGCCCCGCGTTTCGCCCAAACGATTTCGCGGCGCGCTCGACGATTTCCGCCTTGGTGCTGCCGACATCGGTTACCAGTGTTTTAGGCGGCAGCGCTGGACCAAGCCGGTCGATGAAATCGAGGATCGGAATTACCGGTGTAGCCAGCACCACCAAATCGCTTCCGCGCACAGCGTCCGTGGGATGGGTACTCCCACCTTCGATGGCGCCGCACTCCTGGGCCCGCTCCAGAACCGGAGCGCGATCGCACCCTAGGATTCGTCCGGCAAGCCGGCGCTTCTTCAGGGCAAGGGCCAGCGAGCCTCCGATCAACCCGGTTCCGACGATGGTGACTTGTTTGAATGCCATAAATTGATTTTGTCATCCCGAGCGGAGCGAGGGATCTGCAGCTTGCCGCAAGCTGCACGGAACCTACGCAATCTCGCGTCCCACCGCGGTCGCAACCACGCGAATCTGGTCCATCAACTCGGCAAACTGTTCCGGGTAAAGCGACTGCGCGCCATCGGAGAGTGCTTTATCCGGCTGGTGATGAACCTCGATGAGCATGGCATCGGCGCCGGCCGCAACCGATGCCAGGGCCATGGGAGCCACTTTGTCGCGGCGTCCGGTGCCATGCGATGGATCGGCGGTCATGGGCAAGTGCGAAAGTTTATGAATGATCGGGATCGCGGAAATATCCATGGTGTTGCGAGTGTAAGTTTCGAAGGTGCGAATGCCGCGCTCGCACAGAATGATTTCGTAGTTGCCGCCGGCAAGCAGGTATTCCGCGGAGCACAGAAGTTCTTCGATCGTGGCCGCGATCCCGCGCTTGAGCAGCACCGGTTTGCGAACCTTGCCCAGTTCGCGCAGCAGATTGAAATTCTGCATGTTGCGCGCGCCCACCTGGAAAATGTCGACATAAGGCAGCATCAGTTCGATCTGCGAAATCTCCATGACCTCGCTGATCACCAGCAGTTTGAAATGATCGCCCGCCTCACGCAGCAGTTTCAAGGCGTCAACGCCGAGCCCCTGAAACGAATAAGGAGAAGATCGCGGCTTAAACGCGCCGCCGCGAAGCACGCGCGCTCCAGCTTTGGCGACCAGTTCAGAGACGGTAAAAAGCTGCTCGCGCGACTCCACCGAGCAAGGCCCAGCCATGACCACGATCTTCTTGCCGCCGATTTCAATCCCGTTCGCAAATTTAACAACCGTGCCCCCCGGACGGAAGTTGCGCCCGGCCAGCTTATAGGGCGAAGTGATGCGGTGAACTTCCTGCACTCCCGGCAGCATTTCGACTTCGCGAGTGTCGAAATCATGCGGGACTCCGACGCCGCCGAGCACGGTCTGCCGCGCTCCCGTGGAGCGATGGACTTCAAACCCGAATTGAACCAGTTGATCGATTACCTGCTGGATCTGATCTTCACTGGCCGAATCTTGCATTGCGACAATCATGAGTGCGCTCGCTTTGCCCCGCCGCGGCAAGCTGGAAACCGTGCCGCGGCGTGGCGGAAAGTTCTAGTCCTCATATTGCGAATCAATTTTCGTGTCGTGGCCGCCCGGCCCGCTATCGGGAACAATTTCGTGTTTTTGGATGCTGCGCATCACGTCGATGATTCGTTCGTAAATCTGCGCCAGATCGCGGTCAGCCAACGGGCCGGTGCTGCTGCGGTGCACATTGGCGATCACCTCGCGCTCGCGGTCGGGTTCGTAAATGGGCATTCCGGTATTGCGTTTCAATCGTCCAATTTCGACGACCGCGGCCGCCCGCTCGTTCAGCAGCGCCGCCAGTTTGCGGTCCAGGTCGTCGACTTTCTTGCGCCAGTCGGAAATGTCCATAGAAGGCTTTTGGCTATTAGCTCTTGGCTTTTAGCTTACAGCTCAGCAGAGAGAGATTTTCGGCCAAAAGCTAAGAGCCAAGAGCTAAGAGCTGCCTTACGAATTCTGCCACAGTCGCCGCTTCCCGTCCGGGATTTTGTTCGATGGCATGGACGATGGCGCTGCCCACGACCGCACCCTCAGCAAACTTACCGACAGCCAAGAACTGCGCCGGAGTCGAGATTCCGAAGCCGACCGCCACGGGAAGTTTGGTGAAATGGCGAATGCGCTTTACCAGAGTCTTGGCGTCTCCCGTCATCTGCTGGCGAGCGCCGGTGACGCCAGTGCGGGAGATGGCGTAAATAAATCCAGTTGAAACCTGCGCAATCAACTTCAGACGCTGGTCGGTCGAGGTGGGAGCAGCCAGAAAAATCGTTGCCAGGTCATTCTTGCGAGCCTCGCGCAGATACTCGCCGGATTCCTCGACAGGCAAATCGGTAATCAGTATCCCGTCAATCCCCGCAAGCCGTGCCACTTGACAGAACTTCGCTAGGCCCATGCGCAAGATGGGGTTGAGGTAGGAGAAGATCACCAGTCCAACGGATTGCGAATGCTCGCGAATTTCCGCCGCAAGTGTGAGCACGTGCTGCAGCGAGACTCCGTGCTTGAGCGCCCGCTCGCTTGCGCGCTGGATGACCGGTCCATCGGCTAGCGGATCGCTGAAGGGGACGCCGAGTTCGATTACGCTTGCACCCGCGCCGATTGCAGCGAGGATGACCTCGCGCGTGGTGGCAAGGTCCGGGTCACCGCAGGTTACGTAGGCGATGAGCGCCGGCTTGTTTTCGAAGTGGAAGGGCATGTTTGAATGTGGGCCGGGAATCAATCCAGCTTCAAATTCTCCCGCAATATTCCGACATCCTTATCGCCGCGCCCAGAAATGTTGACAATCACAACGTCCGACTTCTTCATTTTCGGAGCGCGCTTGATGACTTCAGCGACGGCGTGGGCAGATTCAAGCGCCGGAATAATGCCTTCCGTGCGAGCAAGTACCACGGTCGCTTCAAGCGCTTCGGCGTCGGAAGCAGGAACGTATTCTGCGCGGCCAGTATCTTTTAGCATGGCGTGCTCCGGCCCGATCGACGGATAGTCCAGCCCCGCAGAGACCGAGTGCGTAGTAGCAATTTGCCCGGACGCATCCTGCAGCACGTAAGAATAAGTTCCCTGCAGAACACCCGGCGAGCCCCCGCGAAAACGCGCTGCGTGCTCACCTAGCGCCTCGCCGCGTCCGCCGGCTTCGACTCCGATGAGTTCGACTTTCTTGTCTTTTAGGAAGTCGTAGAAGATGCCAATGGAGTTCGATCCCCCGCCAACGCACGCGATGATAGCGGTGGGAAGTTTGCCCTCGGCTTTGCGGATCTGGACGCGTGCTTCGCGTCCAATGACGCGATGGAAGTCGCGCACCATGGTCGGATAAGGATGCGCTCCGAGCACACTGCCGAGCAGGTAGTGGGTTGTGCGCACGTTGGTGACCCAGTCACGCATCGCTTCGTTGATGGCGTCTTTGAGTGTGCGCGAACCGGAATCCACTCCGCGAACTTCAGCGCCCAGCAACCGCATGCGGAAGACGTTGAGCTCCTGACGGCGCATGTCCTCGGTGCCCATATAAACAACGCACTCGAAGCCGAGCAGCGCGCACACAGTGGCCGTGGCGACACCGTGCTGACCGGCGCCGGTTTCCGCGATCACGCGGTGCTTGCCCATGCGTTCGACGAGCAAGCCTTGTCCGAGGCAGTTGTTGATCTTGTGCGCGCCCGTGTGGAGCAGGTCCTCGCGCTTGAGATAAATTCTTGCGCCGCCAAGTTTTGCCGTCAGACGCCGGGCAAAGAACAGCGGAGTAGGACGTCCAGCGTATGTCCTCAGCAGCAGGTCAAGGCGTTGCTGAAACTTGCGATCGCGCTTGGCTTTCTCATATTCACGCTCCAGTTCCTCGAGCGCCGCCATCAGCGTTTCCGGAACGTAGCGGCCACCGTAAGCGCCGAAACGCCCCGCAGCGGTTCTTGACGGAAATCTTCCTGCTAGTGTCTTGGTCGCGGTTGCCATCATCAGTTTGCCTCTTCCATGGCCCGCACGGCCTGGACAAAGGCGCGGACTTTTCGAACATCTTTTTTACCAGGTTCGCGCTCGACGCCAGAGGCAACGTCCACCCCCCAGGGATGAAGCAGGTGGATCGCCTCCTGCACATTGCCCGGACGCAAGCCGCCGGCGACGATCAGCTTGCTGATGCTGTTGATAATTCCGGCCCAGGGCTGGACACGTTCCCAGTCGAAAGTCTGTCCCGTGCCGCCGCGTCTTTCGTCGTTCGAGGAATCGAGCAGCACGCCCGAGATCACGCCGTGGCGAAAGCCGTGGGTTTCGAGGAAGAGGTCGCCATTTTCGGCGACATGGATCTTGTGCACGCGTTTGCCCTTGTAAGCCTCGTCCGGCTCTACCAGCCCAACCGCCACCGGATCCCATCCCACAGATTGTCCTGCAGGAACGTCGAAAACTTTCGCCGCCCAGGTGCGGAAAATCGTGGGGCGGCCGGATCCGTTCCCCAGTTTCTGGAACAGCGCCCGGCTGAATTCCACGCTCTCGTCCCCGTGCAATTGCACCGCCGTAAGCCCTGCCTGTTTGACGGTGTCCCGCACGCGGTCCACGGTTTCGTTAACGAAGACTCCGACTTTTTCGATTTCCCGTGGTACCTTGGCGACGATTGAGCGCGCAGCCTCTACAGTGACGTGGCGCGGACTCTTTGGATAGAAAACGAAGCCCAGGGCGTTCGCGCCCGCACCGCAAGCGGCAAGCGCGTCGTCAAGGTTCGTGATCCCGCAGATCTTGACCCAAGTCATAAAGAGCTGTGGATAGTGATTAGTGGATAGTGGTTAGTTGTCCTTATCCACTAATCACTATCCACTAACCACTATTTTCGCTTCTTCCATCAACTTTGCCAGCGCCGCGCCTGGGTGCTCCGCCTTCATCAACCATTCGCCGATCAGGAACGCCTCGTACCCGGCGGATCGCAGACGAGCCAAGTCTGCGCCGGATTGGATTCCGCTCTCGGCGACACGGACGCACCCGGCAGGAATCTTTTCCACCAGCCGGAATGCGGTTTCAAGATCGACTTCGAAGGTGCGCAGATTACGGCTGTTGATGCCGATCAGGTCGCATCCAGCATCGAGCGCGCGTTGTAATTCGTCTTCGTCATGAGCTTCGCACAAAACATCGAGGCTGTGAGATCGCGCGATCTCCGCCAGCGCTACCAACTCTTTCTGCTCAAGGGCGGCGACAATGAGCAGGATGGCGTCAGCGCGGTTGGCCTTGGCTTCCACGATCTGGAATTCATCAACGATGAAATCTTTGCGCAGGCAGGGAAGAGAACAGCTCGTGGAGGCCTCGCGCAGATAATCCAGCGAGCCTTGGAAAAATTGTTCGTCGGTCAACACCGACAATGCGGAGGTGCCAGCCTGCTCGAGTTCCTGGGCGAGTTTGGCTGGTTTGAAATCGGCGCGAATCAAGCCTCTCGAGGGCGAGGCTTTTTTCAGTTCGGCAATGACGGCGACCGCGATTCCGTCCTGCGCGACCCGGCACAGTTGATTCCGAAATCCGCGCGGGATGTGCTCCGCGGCCGCGCGCTCCAGTGCTCGCAAGTCGCAGCTTCGCCGATTCAGAGAGAGGCGCTGGCGCGTGGCGGCGACAATCGAGTCCAGGGAGGCTGGCATGGCAGACGCTCAATTATACGGAACTGGCCCAGTTGCGGGGCGAAAGAACAGCTTCTCCGCGCAGACTTCAGCGCTGGGAGAAGTGTCAGGGCGAATGGAAAAAGTGAAACGTACGATCCCCCAGCCGCCAAGCGGCAGAGTCAGAAAGCCCGGCACGGGAGTGCCGGGCAGTTGCAAATGGAACCAAGCCAGTCCTGCAAGGGACGGCACCTGGGCGGACTGGTGACGCGGTCGGAAGCCGCATCTTGCGCTGTGATGCGTGCCGTTGACCCGCCTTCCGCCAAGATGCTATAAACGAATGCTTCGTGCTCTAGCGTGCAGTCTGAGGTTGGGCTGCATCACAACGGCACAAGTTTTCCGACGCGGCCAAATCGGTACTCCTTTTAATTTTGATATGTCGGGCGGTGGAAGCGCGTTTCGGACCTGCTGAGGAGGATTCTAATGCGCACTGGGAACGCCAATCTTGTGTCTGTGGAACGCTGGTTTGAGAAAAGACGCTTTAAGAAAGCTTTCGCAACCTTTGCCACTCTGCTTCTGACCGCCGGCTCCGCGTTGGCGCAAGCCGCTCCGCAAACCGCTGAAGCGGGCGGCGAGGCCGCTTTGAAACTGCCCGACCTTTCTGCGGTTTCGTTTCTGGGCATAGACGGCCATCGTCTGCTGATGATCGGGCTGCTGTTCTGCGTCTTCGGCCTTGGCTTCGGCATGGCCATCTTCATGCGCCTTAAGAACCTGCCCGTGCACCGCTCCATGCGCGAGATCTCGGAACTGATTTACGAGACCTGCAAGACCTACCTCATCACCCAAGGCAAGTTCCTGATGCTGCTGTGGGTCTTTATCGCGGTCATTATTTCCGTGTACTTCGGCTGGCTGAAGCCGGTGCCCGGCAAATCGGTCGCACTGACGCTGCCCATCATCCTGCTGTTCAGCCTGGTCGGAATCGCGGGCAGCTACGGCGTGGCGTGGTTTGGCATTCGCGTGAACACCTTCGCCAATTCGCGGACCGCCTTCGCTTCTCTCCCCGGCAAACCGTACCCCGTGTATCAGATTCCGCTGGAAGCCGGAATGTCGATCGGCATGATGCTGATCTCGGTCGAACTGCTCATCATGCTTTTCATTCTGCTCTTCATACCGGGCGACTATGCCGGCCCTTGTTTCATCGGATTCGCCATCGGCGAATCGTTGGGCGCGGCGGCGCTGCGAATCGCCGGCGGCATCTTCACCAAAATTGCCGATATCGGTTCCGATCTGATGAAGATCGTCTTCAAGATTAAGGAAGACGATGCCCGCAACCCCGGCGTGATTGCCGACTGCACCGGCGACAATGCCGGCGACTCGGTGGGCCCGTCGGCCGACGGCTTCGAAACTTATGGCGTCACCGGCGTCGCGCTGATTACCTTCATCTTGCTGGGCGTCAAAGATCCCTCCATTCAGGTGCAATTGCTGGTGTGGATTTTCGTCATGCGCATCATGATGCTGGTGTCCAGCGCGCTCGCCTATTTCATCAATGGCGCCATCGCGAAAGCCCGCTACGCGCACGCCGATAAAATGAATTTTGAAACGCCGCTTACGACGCTGGTCTGGCTCACCTCGATAGTTTCGATCATTGCCACCTACATTGTTTCTTCGGTCATCATCCCCAGCCTGGGGGGCGATACGACGCAATGGTGGAAACTGGCTTCGATCATCTCCTGCGGCACGCTGGCGGGAGCGCTGATTCCTGAACTGGTCAAGGTCTTCACTTCGGTGGACTCACGCCACGTGAACGAAGTGGTGACTTCGGCCAAAGAAGGCGGCGCATCGCTCGGCATCCTCTCCGGTTTTGTCGCCGGAAACTTTTCCGCGTATTGGCTCGGCCTTTCGATGGTCTCTCTGATGTCGATTGCCTACTTCTTCAGCCAGATGGGTTTGGGCGCGGCCGCCACCATGATTGCCGCGCCGGTCTTTGCCTTTGGCCTGGTTGCCTTCGGCTTCCTCGGCATGGGCCCAGTGACCATCGCGGTAGATTCCTATGGTCCGGTTACTGACAACGCGCAGTCCGTCTACGAACTGTCGATGATCGAACAGGTGCCCAACGTCAAGGCAGAGATCAAGAAGGATTTCAATATCGACGTGAATTTCGACCGCTCCAAGGACTTGCTGGAAGAGAACGACGGCGCCGGCAATACCTTCAAGGCAACCGCCAAGCCTGTGCTGATTGGAACCGCCGTAGTCGGCGCGACAACCATGATCTTCTCCATCATCATGTCCCTAACCAATGGCCTCACCACGAACGTGGATAAACTCTCCCTGCTGCACGCTCCGTTCTTTTTGGGCCTGATCACCGGCGGCGCCATGATCTACTGGTTCACCGGCGCATCCACCCAGGCCGTGACCACCGGCGCCTATCGCGCCGTCGAGTTCATCAAGGCCAACATCAAACTCGAGAGCGCGGAGAAAGCCTCCGTCGCCGACAGCAAGAAGGTGGTTGAGATCTGCACCAAGTACGCGCAGAAAGGCATGTTCAACATCTTCCTCGCCGTCTTCTTTGGAACCCTGACCTTCGCCTTCGTGGAACCCTTCTTCTTTATCGGGTACCTGATCTCGATTGCGATTTTCGGTCTCTACCAGGCCATCTTCATGGCCAACGCCGGCGCTGCGTGGGACAACGCCAAGAAGATTGTCGAAACCAAACTGAAGCAGAAGGGCACGCCTCTCCACGACGCCACGGTGATCGGCGATACGGTAGGCGATCCGTTCAAGGACACGTCTTCAGTCGCCATGAACCCGGTCATCAAGTTCACCACGCTCTTCGGATTGCTGGCAGTCTCACTGGCCGTCTCGCTGACCCGCGACCAGGGCACCGGGTTCACACACATCCTGGCACTCTGCTTCTTTGCAGTCTCCGTCTTCTTCGTGTACCGGTCTTTCTACGGGATGCGGATCAGTTCGGAGTAGGCGAATTGCTCGTGTAGGGACGGACGCTTTCGTCCGTCCCGCGGCTCGAAGAGCCGCAAATACCAACTCGCGGCTGCCATGTAGATTTGGTAGCTTGATAACATGTTCATCGGGCACTTTGGAGTAGCACTCGCCGCCAAGCGCATCGCTCCGCGGACTTCCCTGGCCACCTTGATCGTGGGCGCCCAGTTTCTGGATTTGCTCTGGCCCGTGTTTCTGTTGTTGGGCCTGGAGCATGTGCGAGTGGTGCCCGGCATCACCAAGGTCCAGGCCTTGGATTTCTATGACTGTCCCCTCTCGCACAGCCTCACCATGGCCATCCGCTGGTCGCTCGCCGCCGGACTGATCTACTATCTGATTCGGCGTTATAGCCGGGGAGCATGGGTGGTGGGCAGCTTGGTGCTAAGCCACTGGTTGCTGGATTTTCTAGTGCATCGCCCAGATCTGCCGCTCTGGCCCGGCGGTCCGAAGTATGGCCTGGGACTTTGGAACTCGTGGCCTGACTCGATTTCCTTGGAGGTGCTGTTCTTCGCGGCGGGTATCTGGATCTATATCACCGCGACTAGAAGCCGCGACCGGGTTGGCAACTATGGCCTTTGGAGTTTGATTGCGTTTCTGTTTCTAGGATGGCTGGCAGCAACCTTTGGACCACCGCCTCCCAACCCTAATCAACTCGCCCTCGGCGCGCTTGCGATGTGGCTGGTGGTGCCGTGGGCCTGGTGGGCGGATGCGCACCGGGAAACGATAAGCCGAGACTAGAAGCTATCTAGTAAGCCATTTTGGAAAGGGCACGGCTTCACAAGCTGCGGAGAAACTCAGGAATCTGCGCATTACCGGAACGTGCGCATCGCCGTGGAAGAGCGGCCCTTCAGGGCCGCGTAAGTTGTGAGATCAGCGCGGGCTTTAGCCCCTGAGGGACGCGGCGGCTTACCCCCTCGGCTCACTACGGAGATGGTCTCTAGTAGGCGTTCTTCATCTTGTCTTGAACGCTCTTCGCCAGCTTCTGGATTTCCTGCGCCTTCTTGATCACATCCATGGAAAGGATATTAGCGCCGGTCTGGTCTACATGTTGCTTGAGCTCGGCGGTCAGAGCTACTAGTTTCGCCGTGTCAAGCCGTAGCTGGGCTTGCCGTTCCGTGATGAGTCGAGCGATCTGGTCGTGTTCAAGCCGCTGCTGCGGCTCACTGGAAGTGGCGTTGTTCAACGCCTCGCGCTCAGCGGCGATTTTTTGAACTTGCAGTGCATCACCTGGGGTTGGTCTCGACTGCGAGTTTGCCGGTGAGGCGCAGACCATGAGCGGCAAGCTCAGGACGGCAACATACTTCAACATGGATTTCAACATAAACCGTGCTCCTGCATGCCATCGGCATTTCGCCAATGTCAAACAGTGGTTTAGCACGGTTCACCCAGACAGCAGGTGAGCGAATAGGCATATTTCAAGACGAAAGTAATGAGGTTCCAGCCGCGAGGCGGCGGAATAAGAAAGCCCGGCACGGGAGTGCCGGGTAATCGGAGTGAAACAAATAAGGGACGGCACCTGGGCTGCTTCAGGGGCGGGACGGGCGAGGGCGCCCGTCTCTCCACCATCTACAACGAACTCATCTTAGCCAGGAATTCACTATTCGTTGTCGCTTTGGCCAGCCGCTCGATCAGCAACTCCATGGCTTCGACCGGCGACAGCGGGTTCAGCACCTTGCGCAGCACCCAGATGCGCTGCAAATCCTCTTTCGGAATCAGCAGCTCTTCCTTGCGCGTGCCCGAGCGTTGGATATCAATCGCCGGGAACGTCCGCTTATCCACCAGTTTGCGATCCAGGATGATTTCGGAGTTGCCGGTGCCTTTGAATTCCTCGAAGATCACGTCGTCCATGCGCGAGCCGGTGTCGATTAGGGCCGTCGCGATGATGGTGAGCGAGCCGCCTTCTTCGATGTTGCGGGCCGACCCAAAGAAGCGCTTCGGACGCTGCAACGCGTTCGAATCGACGCCGCCCGAGAGCACCTTGCCCGAGGGCGGCACAATCGTGTTATAAGCCCGCGCCAGACGCGTGATGGAATCGAGCAGGATGACCACATCGCGCTTGTGCTCGACTAATCTCTTCGCTTTTTCGATCACCATTTCCGCAACTTGCACGTGGCGGGCGGCGGGCTCGTCGAAGGTCGACGAGATCACCTCTCCTTTGACTGACCGCTGCATGTCGGTGACTTCTTCCGGGCGCTCGTCGATCAGGAGCACCATTAGCACAACTTCCGGATGATTCGTGGTAATGGAGTTGGCCACGTTCTGCAGCAGCATGGTTTTGCCGGCGCGGGGCGGAGAGACGATCAGGCCGCGCTGTCCCTTGCCTAGCGGGGTGAGCAGGTCCATGACGCGGGCGCTGATATTCTCTTTTACAGTTTCGAGCTTGAGCCGCTCCTGCGGATACAAGGGCGTCAGGTTATCGAACAGAATTTTGTTGCGCGCTTCATCGGGCGACTCGAAATTCACCGCCTCGATCTTGACCAGCGCAAAATATTTTTCGCCCTCATGCGGCGGGCGCACTTGGCCGCTAATGGTGTCGCCGGTTTTCAAATCGAACTTGCGAATTTGCGATGGCGACACGTAGATGTCGTCCGGCCCGGGCAGGTAGTTGTAGTCGGGCGAGCGCAGGAACCCGTAGCCGTCGGGGAGGATCTCCAGCACACCTTCGGCGAAGATGTGTCCTTCTTTTTCACTTTGCGCCTGCAGGATCTTGAAGATTAGGTCCTGTTTGCGGAGTCCGCTGGCGCCGGGCAGCTCCAAGGATCGGGCGATCTTGGTCAGCTCGGTAATGTTTTTTTCTTTGAGTTCTGCAATGGTCATATTTACCTACGTGGATGATTTTCTTCGGGAGGGATTGTCTTTTTCTCTCGCAGGGACTGGATTGCTTTGCCGCCGTGCGGGCACACGGCGGAGCTGCTTAGGCAGCTCGCCGCTGTGCTTCGGCAAAGTTCTCGGGTTCGCTCAGGATGTCATGACGTTCCGCATCCGCGATTTTGTCAAACACCTGATTCATGGTTTCCTGAATGCGGGTGTTCGGTTTATGGAACCGGCGCGTTGCCTTCGAGGCAAGCTGGCACAGCATGTACCGGTTCCGCAAGGTATGTAGAGCGTCAAATACTCGATCAGAGCGCATGTTCATCGTTCTCCTTACAACCAGGGATAATTTAGGCTACGAATCCCATCGGCCGCCCACTGCGTGATGGTCGTATTACGGCTAGCCAAGCTGCAATGTGCCAGGTGCCAAGGGATTTGCCAGAATTACCCAAAATAGATGCTTCGCCCAACCCAAAAGTTGCTTATTCTTTAAGGAGTTGCCACTACGCGGGCGGAGGTTCAGAAGGACCGGCAGAAACTGCTTTGATGTCCTGAGAACAGCTAAGTATAACAAACCGCTAGGGCAGGTCAAGAACAATTTCCACCCGAATTCGCCACCAAAAAGGTAACTTTTCCGGTACCTGCTGTACCAGCCGCGAAGCGGCGGAACAGGAGAGCCCGGCACGGTAGTGCCGGGTAGGCGGTAAAGGAACAATCGAGTCCCGCAAGGGACGGCACCTGGGCTATTTCAGCGCCTTCAGCCGCGCCGCCAGCCGTGACTTATACCGCGAGGCCGTATTTTCGTGCAAAACGCCCTTCTGGATCGCCTTATCGAGCGCCGATACCGTCTCACGGTACGTTTGTCCCGCGGCGGCTTTGTCACCCTTTTCCAGGCTCTCGCGCAGGCTCCGCAGAGCGGTGCGCAGTTGCGATGAGTTGGCCCGGTTGCGGACGGTTCGCTTCTCTGTCTGTCGGGCGCGTTTCATCGCCGAAAAATGATTCGCCATGTGGCTTGATTACCTTTGTTTGTCCTGGATTGCACCAGGAAGATGTTCCGGTGGGAGCCGAAACTAGTATTCTACGGGAGCAACTCGCGCCCGGTCAAATACATATGAATTCGCCCCAAAGTCCAATCGACCGTCTGAAAGTTCTCATCAACTCCTCCACGCCAATCATCGTCATGGAGACGGTGGAGGAAGTCCACGCGATAACGCTAGTGCGCACGGCCTGCTCGGAGCTGAATCTGGCGGTTTTTGAATGGACCATCGCCGACGGCCTTGTCCGCTCCGGCAGCGGTGTGGGGCCGGGTCTCGGACCCGGCCAAGGCGGGCCGGAGACCCGCCTCCACACATTCACTGGTTCCGATGCCGGCGCGGGGGCGAAAACGGCCGTATACAACACCACCGACCCCGTGCAGGCGCTAGCCAACCTCGAGACCATGACCGTCGAAGCTGTCTTCGTGCTGAAGGATTTCCATCGTCACATGGATAACCCGGTGGTAGTGCGTCGCCTGCGCGATGTGGGCCAGAAATTCTCCGCCAACCGGAGGACGTTGGTCCTAACCGCCCCCGCCATTGAGATGCCGCCCGAACTCGCCAGCCTGGTCGAATTTCTGGATCTCCCGCTCCCCGACAGAGATCGCCTGCGCGAAATCATCCGCGAAACCTACACGAGGATGGCCGGTACCCACACTTTGAAGCTGCAACTAGATGCCAACGGCGTGGACGCGATGGCCGCCAATCTGCGCGGCTTAACCGAAGAAGCCGCCGAACGCGCCATCTCCCAATCGGTGGTAGGACGCCTCGCGCTTTCTCCTGACTGCATAACCGATGTGCTCGACGCCAAGAAAGCTCTGCTGAAGCGCTCCGAAATGCTGGAGTTCGTGGACTCAACCGACACCATGGCCAGCGTAGGAGGCTTGGAGAACATGAAGCGTTGGCTGGAGCAGCGCCGGGGCTCGTGGGACGACGGTGCCCGTCAGTTCGGCCTGGACCCGCCCAAGGGAGTAATCATTCTAGGCGTGCAAGGCTGCGGCAAGAGTCTCTGCGCCCGAGCCGTAGCCGGAGAATGGAAACTGCCGCTGGTAAAGTTCGATACCGCCGCCGTCTACGACAAATTCATAGGCGAAACGGAAAAGCGCATTCAGAAAGTCTTCCGGGTAGCCGAAGGCTTGGCCCCCTACGTTCTATGGATCGATGAACTGGAAAAAGTCTTTGCCGGAAGCGGCCCCGATTCCGCCTCCGCCGACGCAGGAGTTTCCTCGCGCCTGCTGGCGTCGTTTCTCTCCTGGATGCAGGAGCGCAAGCCCGCCGTCTTCGTAGCCGCCACCTGCAACAACGTAACCGTCCTGCCCCCAGAGTTGATCCGCAAAGGCCGCTTCGATGAACTCTTCTTCGTGGACCTCCCCAGCGCGGCCGAGCGCAAGCAGGTATTTTCCATCCAACTGACGAAGCGCAAACGCGATCCCGCCGACTACGATCTCGATCAAGTAGCCGCCGCAGCCAAGGGTTTTTCCGGAGCAGAAATCGAATCGGCCGTACAAACCGCCCTCTACGCCGCCTTCGCCCGCAAACAGGAACTGAGCACTGAAGACCTGCTCACCGCGCTCTCATCAACAGTGCCGCTCTCGATCACGCGCGCCGAGGAGATTGCCACGCTGCGGGCGTGGGCCAAAGATCGTGCGGTGTGGGCCAGCGCCTGAGACGAGAGACGAAGGCGCGAACGCGTAGCGCGAGAGAGCAGACTGACTGGAGTTTGCGAGATGGCTTCCGAAGAACCTCGACCCTCGAGCGTGTCGGCATCGCCAAACAGGCCGATGCCGAGGGCCCTGCGCGAAGCGGCTTGGCTGCTAGGGTGTGCCGCGGCTGCGGCTGTGTTTTGCTTCATTGCACCGGAGTACGGTTACTCCCCTGTTCCGTTCTTTACAGTCTGCTTTTACCTTCTGACGGGGTTCGTTAGGCTTTTGCTCCACTTTTTTCTCCGCTCGCTACGCCAGCCAAATTGATCGACTGCCCTCCCCATTGACTCCCCCGCCCGCCCGCGCTACGCTGATCTCAAATGGTTGTTAACCGCCCCGTAGTCGGGGTGCGCAATCCGGTTTGTTCTGCTTCAACATCCAGCTGCTCGCGTGCAAAAAACGCCGGGATGGGTTCGCCTGAACCTGGTACGGCACGCACTGACAATCAACCAAGAGTGAGCCCTGTCCATGCTGCGGGAGGCGGCGCCACGATCCTGAATGAAAAAAAATATTGAACTTACCCCCGACATCGCGACCCTGTTCGGCACCCGTGATGAAAATCTCCATGTGCTCGAAGACGGCCTGAACATCAATATCGATTTGCGCTCCGACCGCATTGAACTGGAAGGCGCGCCCCGCGACGTCGCCCGCGCCGAACAGCTATTCGCCGATTACGAGCATCTGCGAAAGTCCGGCCACCAGTTCGTCAACGGCGACCTCGGCAGCATGTTGCGCGTCGTGGTCAGCGACCCGAACACGACTCTCCGCGGCCTAGCCGAAGCCGGCCGCCAGCGGTCGTTTGGCCGGCGGACGGTTCAGCCCAAGAGCCCCAATCAGCGGCGCTACCTCGAAGCCATCGAGCAGCACGACATGGTGTTTGCGGTCGGCCCCGCCGGCACCGGCAAGACCTACCTGGCCGTGGCCATGGCCATCTCGGCCCTGCTGAACAAACAGGTCAACCGCATCATCCTGGCGCGCCCGGCAGTCGAGGCCGGCGAACGCCTGGGTTTTCTCCCCGGCACCTTGCAGGAGAAGATTGATCCCTATCTCCGGCCCTTGTACGACGCGCTCTTTGACATGCTCGACCCCGAGCGCGTCGAACGTTACCTCGAAAAAAATATCATCGAGATCGCGCCCATAGCCTTCATGCGCGGACGCACCCTGAACGACTCCTTCGTCATCCTCGACGAAGCCCAGAACACGACCTCGGAACAGATGAAGATGTTCGTCACCCGACTGGGATTCGGTTCCAAGGCAGTGATCACCGGCGACGTAACGCAAATCGACTTGCCCACCGCCCGCCGCAGCGGCCTGATCGAAGCGGCCGAAATTCTGAAAGGTGTAAACGGCCTGGCCTTCGTGAACTTTGATGAAAGCGACGTAGTCCGCCATCACCTGGTGCAGAGAATCATCCGCGCCTACGACGAACACAAAACCAGGCTGGCGGAGCAACAGTTGTCGCTGCTCGAACCAAAGCCAGTGGCACCGCAGACGCCGCCTGAAGAGCCGCGCCTGCGCAATTAAATGAAAGGTGTAGCGCGGACACTCTTGTCCGCGGCCTTTGAATTTGCTTCTGACTTTTCGCGGACAAGAATCCCCACGCCACTTAAGGGGGAACCCGATGTACCCTCCTTTTCGCTTTGGATGGGGTCCTGATGAGGTCGCGGGGGTCTTAGGCTCCGTATCAGGGCATCGCGTTAGCGATGCCGCAAGCGCAACAATCAAGAGCCCCTTTAGGGGCTGAGCCTGGGAGTGGAGTTGAACGTGGTCATCTTTCAAAAGCGCGTCGCCGATCTAACCGACCTGGCGCTCAACCGCTTCGTAGCCCGCGCCCGCCGCGCTGCCGGATTGAAAGGCAAAGTCAACGTGCTCGTAACCTCAAGCGCCGAGATGAAGTCGCTGAACCGCCGCTTCCGCGGAAAAGACAAGCCCACCGACGTGCTGTCGTTTCCCACCGATCCCGCCGCGCAAGAACAATTCGCCGGAGAAATCGCCATTTCCGCGGAGATTGCATCGCAAAATGCCTGGGCCCTGGGACACTCGCCCCCCGAGGAAGTTAAGATCCTAGTGTTGCACGGTATCCTTCATCTGCGCGGCTATGATCACGAGTGCGACAATGGACAGATGGCCAGGCGCGAAAAACAGTTGCGCGCAAAGCTCCACCTTCCGCTTGGACTCATCGAGCGCGCGGGGAGGAAGCACTAGCAAGCGACAATGACCGGCGTCGGCATAGCTCTCGTGCTCCTCTTCGGCCTCTTAACCTTGGTCTCCTACGTCGACCGTCTCTATCAGGAGCTGGGCAAGTTCCTCTCCCGCGATTTCCAGGACAACATCGACGCCTTCGAGCAACTGGTAGAGCCGCGCCTCGGAGTCACGCGCGAGCGAGCCGCCCTCTCCATGGCCATTCTCACGCAACTGGTCACCGCGGCCATCGCGATGATCGTCGGCTTCACCGTATTTCGCGACCGCGCCTGGAGCGTCTACGAAGTCCTCGAAGCCACGCTAAGCCTGGTGCTGATCATCATCCTTTTTAACCGCCTGCTGCCCTTCGTCTTTTTTTCCAGAACCCAGGGACGCTGGCTCCAGCACTGGACGCTCCTCTTGAGTGTTCTCATCTACCTGGTCCTGCCGGTAACGCTGGTGCTGGGCTTCTGCCAGTCGGTTGCTGCCCTCACCCGCGAGCACCCCGAGGCGGAACAGGAGACTTCCTCCGAAGCCGTAGACGCCTTGATTGAGGCTGGACAGGAAGAAGGCATCATCCAGGAAGGCGACCGCGACCTCATCCAGTCGGCAGTCGAGTTCAGCGGCAAGACGGTTCGCGAAGCCATGAAGCCCAGGCCGGAGATGGTAGCCGTCCCCGCCGACTGCACCGTCGAACACGTGGTCGAGTTGCTAAGGGGCAAGCATTTTTCGCGCATCCCCGTCTACGAAGGTTCGATTCACCACATCAAAGGCATTCTCCACACCCAGGACGTCCTGCAAGTCCCCGACGCCGAGGCGCACACCCGCACCGTGGCCAGCCTCATGCGCAAG
>Ga0074044_10001005_pt1 | contig 25907 bp, 24 predicted proteins | sample BogForMeECP23OM1_FD_94443 | JGI IMG/M metagenome (GOLD analysis project Ga0074044, IMG submission 94443) | Bog forest soil microbial communities from Calvert Island, British Columbia, Canada - Bog Forest MetaG ECP23OM1 | ecosystem: Environmental > Terrestrial > Soil > Wetlands ... | reverse complement strand
GCTTCGGCAGAACAATGCGGCAAGCCGCCATCGGACACCGGAGTCATGCCTCAGAAAATCCTCTTATCTAGATGTCCAACTGAAAAATGGCCCAAAGTTACCCACTCGCTTGGGAGAAGAGCCTCTATTTCCTACAGCCGACACGATGCTCTCGACAGCCGACCAAGGGGCGCTGGTTAAGGCGTTCGAAGAACTGGAGCAACAGGAGCCTGGCGCTGGGACGCATGAGCGTTTTCACGCATTGGCCGACGAACTTTGTGCGCAATGGCACGTGCCGATTCCGCAGTGCTCCACTCATCAGAGCGGTTGCAGTCACTCATAGCTTTTCGGGCCCTCGTCAGTCTGGCCCTCCCGAATCTCCCTTTCGCAAGGAACGCTGCCGAGGCTGTGGGGCCGTGCTCACCCGGCACACGCCGCAGTACCTTGACCGCGACACCTTTCACTCACACGTATCTATAGATATCGGCATACACGACTCCGCAACATCGTCTTGTTTCTAAGCGTGCTTTAACTGGAGGGAATATACCCCTAATTATGGAAATCGATGTGGCTAACAATGTATTCGATGATTTGACCGAAGTCTTCGATGAGCTCGTCGACTGGCCAAAACGACTGGCCAACGAAGAGCCCTTCTATCGCAGCTTGTTTGCACGCATCGGGGTGCACCGTCTGGTGGACGTGGCCTGCGGAACGGGACGGCACGCGGCGATGTTCCACTCCTGGAATCTGCATGTCCAGGCGGCGGACATCAGCCCGAGAATGATCGAACTTGCCCGCAGCCACTTCAGTGAACCGCCTGGTTTGCACTGGGTAGTGCGCGGTTTCGACGAACCCGTCGAGTCGGCGGACCAGTTTGACGCGGCTCTCTGCGTGGGCAATTCGCTGGCGCTGGCACCGGACGTGACGGTGGTCCAGAGTGCACTCCAGCAGATGCTGGCAGCCGTGCGGAACGGAGGCGTGGCCGTGGTCCACGTGCTGAACTTATGGCGTCTGCCTGATGGCCCATGCGTTTGGCACAAGTGCAAACGGGCGACGTTGCCGCAAGGCGAGGTACTCATAGCCAGAGGAGTGCATCGGTGCGGGTCGCGTGGCTATGTCGAATTGATCGAGGCCGACCTGACGGGCGGTGTCTCCATGCGTGGCGAGTCGGCACGGCTCCTGGGACTAGAGGCCCCGGAACTCGAACGGATGGCCCGACGAGCAGGGGCCGCCCGGGTGGAAGTTTTCGGGGGCTACCAGCAGCAGCCCTACAACCGGCAGGAGAGCATCGACCTGCTCATCGTCTCAGAGAAGTGACCGATCAGGACTCTGTGCAGATGCTCTTGCTTGGCATTGACCCAACAATCGTGTCATCATGGGCATAGTCATGTGGGTTGACGGGATTCAGTGGCTCTTGCCGAATGAGTAACCCTACCGCAGAGGTGCGCGAGGCAAGGAAATTCAACATCGAGGGTGGTGTCATGGACAAGCCGTTGTGTAGGGCTGAGCACGATTGGAGTGGCTGTATCTGCCGCGCGTGCGGGCAGATCAGAGACACCGATCACGACTGGGACGGCTGCATGTGCAAGAGATGCGGACAGGCAAGGGACGAGCAACACGATTGGGACGGGAGCACGTGCCGCAGGTGCGGCAAGTTGAGATGTCCACTCTGCGAGTCCACCAGCATTCAGTACGATGAACAGTTGTCTGAGCATATCAAATCATGCAAGTTACCAAATAGCTGACCAGCCACCGGGAAAGTGGCACAAGACGGACATTCCTGATTCTCGTGGCTGACCGGGCAATTCAGGAAATCACGTGATCTGGCCAACGGTGACCGCGGGCCCGTTATGTCGGCTGCTGAACCACGGCGTCAGATGGCTCAAGGATTCGCCGTATCTGATCGGTGTTGCGCCTTTCTGAGCGGAAGACTCAGCCAGTCGGGTCGCCGAACAGAAGTCATTACCCTCATCAGGTCGCTCCCATTGCGAGCGGTCTTGGTCCCTTGTGCCGACCAAGGCGACGGAACGAGAGAGCAGCCGGCCGACCGGTACAGGACCTGGCCACTCATAAGTTAGGCTGAAAGTAGTATTGTGTGATGATTCCGTTCATGCACATCTTGAGTGACGCCGTTTGACCTGATCTAACTGTAATTCACCCCGTCTCTAACCAGAGTCGATCGTTTCGTGAGTTCCACAGTGACCATATCCTCCCGAGCCCGCGGAGCCGCCCGCCCATCCCTAGGAATCGTGGTGTTCGAGATAGGCTCTCAGCACGAGGGCGCCGTTGTGCTCTTCGTCGCGCGCGGCGTAGACGAAGGTCACGGTCCTGCCTCGGCATTTCTGCCGGAGTTCGTCGACCACGTCTTTTTTTTGCCGGAGTTCAGCACGGTAGCGTCTCTGGAATTCGTCCCACTTGGCTGGGTCGTGGTTGAACCACCGGCGTAGCTCGGGGCTGGGAGCCACGTCTTTCATCCAGAGGTCCACGGAGGCACGCTCCTTGGTCAGGCCGCGTGGCCAGAGCCGTTCCACCAGTACCCGAATACCGTCATCGGACGCGGGTTTCTCGTATGCTCGCTTCAAGCGAATTTCCGTCATCTTTGGTCCCTTCTTCCTTCAAGGCCGAAGCGGCTCGATGCTTCGACTTCACAGTGGCTCAGGCCCCCTTGGGCGATCTTCTCGACGAGCGCAGCCATGCCCTTGCTCCGAGTTGTGTCCGACTCCACCGCTTCGGGCGGATTGGGATTGCCTCAGCTCACGTACCCGGCTTCCACCAGGCGCTCAAGCAGTAAATGGAAGTAGACCAGTCCCGCGTAGGCACTCCAGGGGGTGACGGCCCGACGAGCCCCATCGGAATTTAAGGGACCGGTCAGGCCGAGCCAGCGGAGGAGGTTGTTGCGCGCCCCGACGTCGTCGCCGGGGAAGACGTGCAGCCGCCCCAGCCCCCGCAACAGGACGTATTCCCCCGTCCAGCGCCCCACGCCGCGGACTCGGGAGAGGCGGTCCAAGGCGGCCTCATCGGACTCGGACGCCAGTGCTTCGAGATTCAGGTGTCCTTCGGCGATGGCACTGGACAACTCGATCACGGCGCGAGCTTTCTGGCGGCTGAATCCCAAGGTTCGCAACTCCTCCGGCTTCAGCCTCGCCAAATCCTCGGGCTGGGGAAAGGCGTGGACCGGGGCGTCAGCGCCGCCCATGGCGAGCCCATGCGACTCGGCGAGCAGGCCGAGCAGGCGAACACCCAGGGTCAGCGTGACCTGCTGGCTGGCGATGGCATTGACCACGCACTCGAACACGGTGGGGAACCTCGGCGGCTTCATCCCGCGGAACCGCCGCGCCAGCGGACCGAGGCGGTCGTCGTGGACCGCCAACCGCTCGAACTCCGTGAGATCGACGTGGAGGCCGAGCAGCCGCTCCAGGGCCGTCGTCACGGCGGCCCTCGTGTCAGGGCCGGTTCGCTGTCCTACCACCGCGATATGGAGCCGGGGAGCCTCGGGAGAACCGGCCTGAGTCACCGCGACCTCCACAGGGCCGCTCCCCAGCGCCAGGACCCGGCGGTAGCACCGGCCGTCCCAGCGATCGATGACGTTCTCAGGGCGGCGACGCAGGGTCCAGACCGCAAGGTCGAGCCGGAAAGGCGGTACCGGCTTGAGCGAGTACGTGAGACGGTTCACGGCGGGTGCCCTCCACTGCGGCATGGGCGGTCATTCCACCACCGACGGTCAGATACTCGGTCTGTGGCATCGTTCACTCCTCAGGATCGGGTAAGCCTGGGAAGAATGAGCCAGGCTGTCATCCCACTTCCGAGGGGCTTGGATTGTGTGTGACAAAAGCGATCACAGCATGCTCGGCGACGGGTTGTGGTGGACCGTCGCGGTATCATCGTTCGTAAGAGGTTCGCTGGAATAGCTGTATCCGTGGTAACCGGCCAGCGAGCTCCCCTTTTCAAACTGGCGCACACCATCGTGCTGGGACAAAGTCGCCCAACGCACGTAGGCCAATAGTTGCGCCTCGCTGTCGAAGGTCGCCACGAGCCTTTTCGGTGTTCCAGGTCGAGAACCGTAAAGATAGTACATGTGTTGTGCCCCTAAGCTACGTCCACGGGTGATGCTCCCGGGGTCATTGCCGGTGTGGAAAACTTCTCCCGCCGTTTTCGGAACAGGTCGGCGGCCAAGCCATCCCCTTGTCAGATGTTGGCCAGCTCACCGAAGTACTCGTGGTCCTCGTTGTAACCTCCTTCCCCTTCGCCGAACGATTTGTGGCTCTCTACGAACTCGATCGCCTGGATCCACTTAACCATCTTGAAGCCGAGCTGGTTCTCGACCCGCAGTCGCAAGGGCGCCCCATACAGCACCTTGAGCGGCTCGTCGTTCATCTCGTAGGCCAGAAGCGATTGGGGGTGCATGAGGTTCGCGAGCGTGTGGCTGTCGTAGTACTGGCGCCCCTCCAGGCCCTCGCCGAACGAGTAGAAGACGGCCACCCGCGCATCGGGTTTCGGCCGGACCAGTTTGATGAGCTCCGCCATCGGCAGGCCGCCCCACGCAGCGATTCCTGACCAGCCCTGGATGCAATGGTGCAGCGTGATCTGGGTCCTCTTTCGCAGCGCGCGGATCTGCTCCAACGACAGCTCGACCGGACTCTCCACCAGGCCGGAAACCTTGAGCCGGTAGTCCTTGAAGTCATGGGCGGCCAGCGCGTTCCACTCATCGCTGGTCGGCACCTTTCCGTTCGGCCACAAGAAGGGTGAGACGTCCGAACGCTGGAACTCGGCCTGCGGGGCGGCACGGTTGAGCAGGAGCTCCATGACCGGCGTGACGATCGCCCGGGCGACATGCTGGATAGCCCGGGGATACCGCCACGCCGCCCAGTTGGCCACTGCGTTGAGCGCTACGACCACGCCGATGGCCACCAGGCCCAGGTACAGGCCGAGCGGGCGGGCGTCGTCCATGCCCAGCACGATGTGGTTCACGTTCCGGACGAGCCCGGTGAGGGCCACCATGGTCACATGGCCGATGAGGAAGACGACAAAGGCGCACATGATGATGAAGTGGAGCGATCGGCCGATCTGGCGGTTGCCGGGCAGCTTCGGATACCACGGAAAACGGTTCGTCAGGGCCGGCGACATCGACGGCCCCGTCAGGATCGCCAGGGGGGCCAGGACGAACACCACGCCGAAGTAGGACAACTGTTGGAGCGCGTTGTACTGATAGAACCCGTTCGGCTCGGGCGGGAGGCGGAGCGTGACGTAGTGGACGAAGACGGCCCAGGCGTCAGGCACGACGCTCCAGGACGTCGGTACCAGGCGCCATTGCCCGGTCCCGAACAGCAGGACCACGAAGATCAGGCCGTTGCTCACCCAAAACAGCACGCTCAGAAAGTGCCAGTGCCGGGCCATGCCGACAGTGTGCCGATAGCCCGGCAGGCCGATCCAGGGGGAGAGATAGCGGGCGTCATCCTTGGCCGTCCAGACGCGGTCCTTCGGGACCTCGATCGGCGTCAGGCGGAGCCACTCGGTGTTGGGGGTGCAGTGGACGTTCCAGTAGAGCCGCGGGTGCTCCATGAGGATCTGCAGGCCGCTACGGACGAGCAGGACCAGTAAGAGAAAGTTCACATAATGGGTGATGCGGAGCCAGGCCGGAAAACCGTGCGGCGTGGCGGCCTCGGAAAACGCCTCGGGACTGGCTGCGACCTGGGGCAGGCCCAATACGGCCCATTGCAGGTAGGCTGCAATTACCGGCGTGACGACTACGAGAATGAGCAGCAGGAGAGCGATGCGTTGAATTCTCATGAAACTCGCTCCACGGAGGAAGACACGGCCGTCGGATGCCCGTCTCGGGGAGCGGGCGGGTTGGCGGGGAGGACCTTTGTGACGAGCACCGATGAATCCTCCAGGCCGACGAGTGAGTGGGGCTCCCCGGCGGCCAGGACGAGCATCAGGCCCGCCCCCAGCTCGCGCGTCGTCCCATCGGCGGTGAATGCGATTCGCCCCTCAAGGCAGTGGACCGTGATCTCCCCGCGGGCATGGTGGGTGGGGATTTCCCGGCCCTTGGGGAGGGTCAGCCGCCGGACCTCCAGCGTCGCGGTCTTCGCCAGCGTGCTCGACGATTCTCCGGACAGGGCAGGCCCCGAGGGGCGGACGTCAATGACCTCGCTGAGTTTGGGTTGTGGACCGGACATAGTTACCTCCGGGTTGGGAGCGCTCCGAAGGGTCCTCGGGCGGCCCGGCCGTTAACGGAACATCACCGTCAGGAGCACCAGGGAATCTTCGACCCCGCGCAGGGTATGGGGATCGTTGCCCAGCAGGTAGAGCCAGTGGCCGGCCGGCAGGTCGTGGGTTGCGCCACCGACGGTGAGGGCGGCCCGCCCCTCGAGGCAATGGACCGTGATCGCACCCTCGACCTGGTGCTCGTGGCAGACCTCGTGCCCCTTGAGGAGCACCAGCCGGATGGCCTCGAACGTATCGTTCTTCACCAGCGCAGTCGTCCTAGCTTCAGAGAGTGATTCCTGGGCCGGTCGGAGGTCGACAGGCATACCGGGATATGCGTGTGGGATCGCCATGGGGGTCCTTTCATGATCGAGGAGGTGCGAGGACATCACGCCCGGGATGGGCGTAGCCCTCCCGGTCGAGGAACGCTTGGGCGTCGGCGAGCGCGAGCTGAATCGCCTCGCGGTGCAACGGATCGAGGGCGGAGTCGAGGGTGGCCCCCAGTCGATTCACGAGGTGCCCGGCGGCCTTCTCGGCGGACAGGCCCTCGATCTGCAGCTCGGGGAAGGTCTGGTGATGGACGAGGACAGTATGGACGCTGCAAGAGGGGCAGCGACTCTCGGTCACGATGATTCGTTTCGGGTCGGCACTCATCATCTCAGACTCTCAGTGACTTGTGGAATCGTACATCTCGTTCGTCTTGATCATGCGACGGGCCCTGGTCTGGGCGAGACCCATCCAGGGATCGATGAAACGGCGCGCTGGTGGACCCACATCAGGCCGCGATAAGGGGACGCCGAATTCGGAGGTAGGGCCTCCGCGGACCATGGCGAAGGCGGGAACGGCCTCGGCCAGTTCGGCGAGGACGGCGCGAGAGCGAATCGGTTCTCCCCCGCGCCCCAGCAGAATCGCGAACAGGTCGAGGTCCGGCAGGCTGCCGTCCCGCGGGGGCAGCGCCCCCTCTGCGCACTGGAGCCGGCCGTCGGCGTTGACATAGCAGCCTGCCTTCTCGGGGAAAGTCGCCCCGGCCAGAACGACGTCGGCCAGGTGGGCCAGTGGGGTTGGCCGCGTGTCCTGCACGACGAGAAACGCGACCCGGGAGCGGAGGTCTCGGGCACCGGCCTCGTCGATCCAGGGGGCGAGCTCGCCCAAGGTGACGTACAGGCCTTGATACGCCCCCCGGGCAGTCCGCTCCAACAGCGAGACGAAGTCGATGACTTCGCCCTGAAAGTGCGCCAGGATAGCCTCGACTCCGCGGCGGTTCGGGCACTTCTCGGCATGGATCGTGAAGGGTCGAGGATCGAGGAAGCTGGTGTTGCCACCGCCCCGGCCGGTCACCAGGTCGGGGGCGAACGTGACGTCTTCGCCCCGTACCGGGATCGGGCCCAGTGCCAGAACGTTCGCGGGATCCAGGCCTTTGAGGTACAAGGCCATCAGGTAGGCCTCCTCGACGGTCAGGAACGGGGAAAGTACGCCCGCGATGATACCGCTGTCCCGGGCGATCCGCCCCAGTTCGCGCCCCACGGTGTTGATGGCCTGATCCACCGGCACCGCGAGGAGATCCCCTTCCTGGCGGATATACATGGCGCCGAGCAGGGCTGGGTCGTTCGCGGCCTGGTAACTGTACCGTCCCTCGTCGCAGATCCAGTAGTCGTTGACGTGTGGGTTGAACCGGGGCCGGAACCGCCAGATCCTCCCCACGTTCTCCTCGGCATAGATGTTGCAGCCGGTCGAGCAGCGGACGCAGACCGCGTCGTGGCGGGTCAGGTACCAGACGCGCTGCTTGTGGAGGAACTCCTTGTCGAGCAAGGCGCCGACCGGGCAGAGATCGACCACATTGGCGGCTAAGGGGTTATCGACCGGACGGCCGGGGAAGATATCGATCTCAGCGCGGTTGGCCCGGCGGATGACCTCCAATTCACCGGTCCCGGTGATTTCTCGGGTGAACCGGACGCAACGGGTGCACATGATGCACCGGTCCTGGTTCAGTTGGATCGTAGCGGAGACGTCCTTGCGCGGGTTGACGATCCGCTGCTCGACGTAACGGTGGCTGGCTTGGCCGTAATCGAAGCTGAAATCTTGCAGGCTGCACTCGCCGGCCTGGTCGCAGACGGGACAGTCGAGCGGATGGTGAATCAGGAGGTACTCCATGACCATCCGCTGGTTTTCCTTGACCTTGGGGCTGTTGGTGACGATGACCGTCATATTCTTGGCGGAGGTTTGGCAAGCGGGGACGAGCTTGGGGATCATCTTGACCTCGCCCGTCTTGGGGTCCTTGCTGCCGACCTCGACCTCGCACATCCGGCAGTTGGCCACCACGGACAGCGCGGGGTGCCAGCAGAAGTAAGGGATCTCGACCCCGGCCCGGGTCGCGGCCTGGATCACGTTGAGATTCTCGCCGTCAGCCAGCGGGCAGTCTTTGCCGTCGATGACGATCGTAGCCATGGGAGCCTTGGGTCAACTGGCCGTGATGGTTGATTATTTCCGCTGGGAGTTTCTTGAGGACGTCACCTCGGGCCATGCCGGCGGTGCACACAGCCCTATCCATGCGGGCGGATCACTTGCCGGGAAAGACTCTTGAGAAGCCTTATCAACAAGATCCGTCGTTGAGAAGAAATCGAAATCGATCCACCCACCGCGCAGGTTCGCGTCCCCAGATGCATCGCCGGGCGGGACGGTGACCAAGTCCCCGGGGACGGCCGAGGGCGTGGCCCTGCCCTCTGGGCTCAAGGCATCCACCGCATCCTCTGGGCTCATGGCAGTCTCCTCTCCTCGGCACGTCCTCTCAAGGAGCTACCCCGTCAGGAATGGATCGATCGCTCCGCGAGTGGCGAGTAGCGGGGGAAGATGATCGTCACGAGGACGGCGTCGGCGATCCCCAGAACGGAGTGGGGTTGTTCGCCCTGGAGGTAGAGCAGTTGACCGGCCGCCAGTTCGCCCGACACGCCCTCGGCTACGGCCTCCGGGTGGGTAATCCCGGTGATGGACATGCACGGTCGGGGCTGAGCAACAGCTACACGCGCCGCCCGACACGATCACCGACTCGTTTGCGGTCGTCATTGGTCAGCCTCCTCATGGGATGCACAGGATTTGGGGAGTCGGGCGGCCGTCGGGATGCCCCCCGATCTCTCGGGCGGCCCGCTACCGGGCCAACTCGGATTGCTCTGCCGCTGTGGTCGGTAGGTAGGGCCGCGTCACGGCGTCCCGCTCCCCGGTGATCGACCAACCGGTCTTCAGGCCCGCCACGAACCAGCCCAGTGCCACCATGCCGGCGGCGAAGATCGTGTCGCCGACGGCCCGCAGCCAGCGGAGGGTGTCCATCGTCGGCGTCTGCATAAACTCGGCCGACCGGGCGTACCAGGTGCCGTGCTCGACGCTGGCCCAGGTCTGCATCAGCCCCATCGGCAGTAAGCTCAGGAGCACCATCAGGGCCAGCCCGACGTTGATCGCCCAGAAGGCGAAGGCCAACACCCCGGTCTTCCAGACCTGGCGCGTCGCCAGGCCCTTCAGGCAGAACAGCATCAGCCCGATGCCGAGAATGCCGTAGACCCCGAACAGCGCCGTGTGGCCGTGAACCGGCGTCGTGTTCAGCCCCTGCATGTAATACAGGGCGATCGGCGGGTTGATCAGGAACCCGAACAGGCCGGCGCCCACGAGGTTCCAGAACGCCACGGCGACGAAGAAGAGGATCGGCCACTTGTACGCCCCCACCCACGGCCGCGCCCGGCTCAGCGTCAGGTTCTCGTAGGCTTCGAAACCGATCAGGACCAGCGGCACCACCTCCAGCGAACTGAACGTCGCCCCCAGCGCCAGGATGCCCGTTGGTGTGCCGGTGAAGTACAGGTGGTGGAACGTGCCGATGATCCCGCCGGTCAGGAAGATGGTGGTCGAGAACAGGACCGCGGCGGTGGCCGTGGCCGTGCGCAGCAGGCCCATGCGAGTGAACAGGAAGGCCATCACCACCGTGGCGAAGACCTCGAAGAAGCCCTCGACCCACAGGTGGACGACCCACCATCGCCAATACTCGGCGATGGCGAGGTTCGACTGCCGGTGCCAGAACAGCCCCGGGACGTAGAACATCGGGATGGCGGTCGAGGCCAGCAGGAACAGCGCCAGCAGGTGACGGCTCTCCCCCGACCGGAAGGCGGGCCACATCGCCCGGATCATCATCAGCAGCCACAGGAACAGGCCGACCGCCAGGAAGAGTTGCCAGAACCGCCCCAGGTCCACGTACTCGTAGCCCTGGTGGCCAAACCAGAAGTTCGTCACGTTGCCCAGCCTCTGCTGGACGGCGAACCACTGGCCCGCCATCGACCCGACAACGATGACCAGCAAGCAAATGAACAGGAAGTTGACGCCCAGCCGCTGGAGCTTCGGCTCGTGACCCGATACCGCTGGGGCCATGAACAACCCGGTCGCCAGCCAGGCAGTGGCGATCCAGAAGATGGCCAGTTGGGTATGCCAGGTGCGGGTCACGGAGTAGGGGAGCCACCTGGCCAGGGGGATGCCGTAGAAGCCAGAGCCCTCCACGCCGTAGTGCGCCGTCAGGACGCCGAGCCCGATCTGGACGAGGATCAGGGCCATGACGACCCAGAAGTACTTCAACGTCGCCTGCATCGAGGGCGTCGGGCGAAATGCCAGCAGCGGGTCCTCTTCTGGCAGTTCATGGCTCTCGTCTCGCTGGCCGCGCTGGATGGCAAAGTACCACGCCAGGGCACCGATGCCCGCCAGCAGGACCACGAAGCTGATCAACGACCAGACGACGATCGAGCCGGACGGCCGGTTGTCGATCAGCGCCTCGGATGGCCAGTTGTTGGTGTAGGTGATCTCGCCGCCGGGCCGATCCGTCGCGCAGGCCCACGAGGTCCAGAAGAAGAAGTCGTTGAGTTGCCGCATGCGCTGCGGGTCGCGGATCGCGTTCGAAGGGATGGCATAGGCGTCGCGCAGCTTGTCGGCCGCCGGATCGTCGCCGAACAGTGCGGCGTAGTGCTCGCCGACTGATCGGATGGCCTGGGCCCTCAACGGGGAGACCACCAGGTCGCCCGTCCTGGGGTCGTAAGTGTTGCGGCGAATCTCTCCCCTCAGGCGCGCCTTCAACGCCCCCTGATCCTCGTCCGTCAGCGAGCCAAAGGGCTTGCCGTGCTCGGCCTGGGCCCAATGGTCGAGCAACCAGCTCGCCTCGCGGTGCAGCCAGTCGGCCGACCAATCAGGCGCGACATACGCGCCGTGGCCCCAGACGGTGCCGACCTCCTGGCCGCCCATCGACTGCCAGACGTTCTGACCGTCCTTGATGTCCTGGCCCGTGAAGAGCACCGAACCGTCGCTCGTGACGACGCGCTCCGGGACCGGCGGGGCTTGGCGGTAGACTTCCCGCCCGAAGGAGCCGAGCACGGCGAAGGACGCGACGATCACCGTCACCAGACCAACCCAGAGCCTCGTATACCGGATGGGCGATCGGGCCTCGCGGGAGGGAAGGTCATCCGCAGTCGTTCGCAATCCGTCGTTCACGCCGTCCATCTTTCGTTGCCTCCCAATGATGCGCTTCCCGGGACCCGGCCCGGCAGGCGTGCCTCCCGAGTGCGCTATGCGACACAGGCGCCCAGCCCCAGGACCCTGGTCATCCCCTCCCGCATCCGCCGGGCGCGGACGAGGAACGCCTCGGCTTCCCGGTCTGAACACAGGTGGCGCACCGTGGCCTCGAACAGTTCGAGCCAGCGATCGAAATGCCCGAGACTCAGGTCGTCGATCGCGCGGTGCTGTTCCACTGGCTTGCCGGAATACCGGCCGGTCCGCAGCAGGGCCGCGGACCAGAAGTCGGTCATCCGCGCCAGGTGCTCGTCCCAACTGTGGACCTGCGTCTCGAACACCGGCCCGAGCCTGTGATCCCGGCGGGCCCGCCGGTAGAATTCATCGATGACCGCGCGGATTTGATCCTCGGTGATCCTCTCGGCGTCGGCGTGCGGGACGCCGATGTCTTCCGTGACCGCCAGCCCATACGAACGTGTCGAGTACGACGGTGACATCGCCCCCTCCGCTCAACCCGGCTCTTGCACCCCGACCGCGAAATCACGGGACCTTTCGCCGAGGGGCTTTTAATCTATATCCAGAATCCATATTATAGACCGAGAGGCCCGTCGTCAACCCGTCCCCGACACTTTCCCGGGCGGCTCGCCCCCAAGAGGCACGACGATGCATCTGACACAGTTCTCCGACTACTCCATGCGCGTGGTGCTGTACCTGGGCTGTCACCCGCGGAACTTCGTCTCGGTCGACGAGATCAGCCGGGCGTACGGGATCTCCAGGCACCACCTCGTCAAAGTGGTCCAGACGCTGACCGACCTGGGGGTAGTTGAAGCCCAGCGCGGTCGTGGCGGCGGCATGCGGCTCGCCAAGCGCCCGTCGGAGATCAACGTCGGCTGGCTGATCCGCCGGACCGAGCCTCACTTCGACCTGGTCGAGTGCTTCGACCCGGAGGCGAATACGTGCCCGATCGCTCCAGCCTGCGGGTTGAAGAGGGCGCTGCACCGCGCCGGACAAGCGTTCCTCGACGTCCTCGACGAGTACAGCCTCGACCAGTTTCTGAAGCAGCGGTCCGACCTGGCCCCCCTCCTGGAGGGCTCCCTCCAGCGGCGAGCCGACGACGCGGGTGAAGTTTGAAGGACTATCGGCGCGGACGGTAATCACCCGAATCGAAGCGGAGGTGCGAGACATTCGCCCTGTCCGATCTCGATGTCGCCTGCTTAATTCAAGAGGCGGAGTTCCTCTACTCAAGACGCGTAGCGTCTAGAGACTGGCTACGACAGGAGTGTAATGGACTCACCTGGAATCCGATCCCGGCAGCTCGAAGCTCCCGACAGACTCTGGGCCGTCCCCGGGGACCGACGGGATAGCTGGTCTCCCCACGGCGGTATAAATCACATGATATAAGAATAACTATACAACGTTGGTATTGTGCGTCTCTCTGAGCAGAACACGCAGTCACAGACCTTGGCACACTCATGAGTTCGCCTTCCGCCCACGATCAGGCACCAATTGGTCAATCGAGGGTGGGGGTGTCATCGTCCAATTGCGACTAGAAGCCTTGAAGTGAGACGTTCTATGCAGCGAGTGGGACCGAGCAGGAATTCAGCAGCAGTTATGAGCATTTGGAGAGCACCACCAACGACGTCTCTTTCCTTGTCTAGATCCCCCAGAGTTGCGCAAGAGCTGTCTCCTTATTTGTCTCGTTCCTCGAGAACGCGCTGCAATTCCGGATCTCCTTCCTCGTTTCGATCGTGAGGGGTGCTCCGGTGGGTGAGGGCGCCTCCGTCTTCGGTTGGCTGAAATGAGCCAACTGCATGAAGGCCCTTTCAGCTTTCTTGTTCGCCCCGCTTGAGCTTGCAGGCGCGAGTGATATGCTGAACTGTGTCGCTTCAGACATGCAATGCGCACCCGTGGAGTTGGGCCATTGGCTCATCAACAAGCGCGAGGCCCAGAGGTCGTTTGAAATGGTTTCGTGCCGTCAAGAAGCCGGGCCGCTCGTGCTGAGCACGAAATTGGGGCTTCAGGAAATGGCCGACCATCCCCGATTGGGACGGCACTGTGGCCAGGGCCTTGTTCGACGAGGTGATGAACCACGGGCGGCGCCTCTTCAAGCAGGAGAGAGCTATCAGCAAACAGAGCAATTCCCTCCCGCCCAGCGCGTGAAGTCGCCGATCCGGCCACGGGCCGGCACCCGCGTGAACGAGCGAAGTGAGAGCAACCGTCGTGAACGGCTGGGATGCCCGGCCCACCCTTGAGCGTGCAGGCGCAAAGGCGATCACTTGTTCAAGTGGCCGGATCGTTCGCGACAGGCTCACCACTGCCCCAGGTCCTGATCCAGCGCTGCCAGCGGCTCAGCTACGAGCTTCGACTGTGCGAGCCGGTCATCCTGTGGTGGTCAGCACCGCAGCCTGTGGCGGGCGACTCGGCGGTGGCCCAGCCCACGATGGTGTTCTTTACCTGCCTCGTCCTCGCCCCAGAACTGACCGGGGAGACGCCATCACGCCATATCACGTTACACCGACCTACTCCACTCGAAAACGTCGCGCGCCGAGCGGGGTTGCTCTACGCGCCCATCTCCCTGAACCTGACTCGGTCGAGGCAAGTGGCGCCCACTTCCCGATCAAAACCGGCGCTCAATTCCCGATCAGTATCACCATCGCCACAAAACAAAAGATACCGAACCAACTGTCTCGGGGGACATCTTCTCACGACGTCAACGGAGGCATCAATCGGGTTTTCCGGGCGGTCGAGGACGGAGAAGCAAAGGCGGGACAAACTTGGCTCCTGGGGAAGTCCAGGCCACCGTGACACCCTTTGCCAAGGGCGACTGAGCCCAGGATCGTTTGCATTGCTTGCTCATGGGCTCTCGGTCGCAAGGACCCACGTCCGGGATCAATGCAACCTTCGGACATTGGCCGGGTGATCAAACCGACGAAGAAATCGCCGCTGATCTCAAGGAAGTCTCGTGATCGCCCCAGATGATTTGCTCTTGCTCGCCGCTAGCGCGCTCCTCCACCTGTTTCGTAGCAATGTAGGGGTCGATGGCTGGACACCAAAACACACAGATCTGAAGCTTTATCAGATGTTCAGGCATCCGTTTCACGCGTCACGAACTCGCAGGGACCGATTGCATGGACACTTATCTGTGTGTATCTGGATTTATCTGTGGCCAATTGCGTCTTGATCTGAGGCCGATTGCAATTTGCCCGGTTTGACGAGGAGATCGGCAGGAAAATCAGGAAGTGCGATGCGAGGGGCCGGTGCGCTGGCTCTTGGGGATCTCACCCTTGAGGAAAGCGCTCAGTTCCTCCTGGTCGTCGAGGTCCAGCTCGAACGGAATCCAGTCACCGGTCGATTCGTCGAGGATGGCGGCTCGGGTCTTGCCCCTCAGATCCATCCGGGGGTCGCACCAGACCAGCCGATCGCTCTCGTTGGTGAACCCGTGACCATCCCATTGTCCGATGCCTCCCACGGCATCATGCAACGTAGTGCGAACCGCGTACACGGCGTCGAGTGCGTCGGGGTGGGAGAGGATCGCTTCGGGATAGATGCGGATGGCATAGATGGCCCGGATGGTTTCCAGGTAATCGCTCAGCCAGCGAACCGCCGAGGGCGGGCCGCCGGAGTCCAGACTGTCGATGAACTCGGCAACTTCTTCGGCACCCAAGGTATTGGGAGCAACCGGATTGCGCTCGACGGTCGCCCACACGTTGTGCTGCTCGTTGGGCGCGGGGCCGATGGCGAGATAGTTGCCAAGCATCCCGGGGTGATCGACCGACCAGACGGCGCCGTAGGGGACAGCCCGTTGCAGTGTGGCCAGAGGAACATCCCGGTCATTGACGGTCAACAGGCGGAGATAATCACCCATCGGCCGGCTCCGTCACAAGGTTTCCTACGCCACCGACCGTTCCTCGCACCGAGTGAGGCCGCGGGGGAAGCTCAGCGGTGGATGCGCCGGCCCGGTCCACGGTCGAGTCGTGCGATCGAAACCCTGCCAGGAAATAGATTAGCATCGCTCCATTGATCACGCAAGGGATGAGGAACACCAGAACATCATTGTCAGGGTGCGTACCGGCAAGATCACCGGCCATCAGGTTACCCAGCAGCGAGCCCAGTCCCGAAGTCAGCACCAGAAACAAACCCTGGGCGCTGGCCCTCTGGCGGGTTTGAGCCCGGCTGTCCAGAAAAACCTGTCCTCCCACAGTGAAGCAGCCTACCCCCACTCCGTGCAACAGTCCACCGCCGACGGCGATGGCCAGCGGCGGTCGACCCAGTAGGCTGAGGAACCGTACCAACCAGGCGATGATGCCCACCGCGAGTGTTCCTTTCGTGCCGATCCGGCCCAGCAGCCACGGTAGAAATGCCAGCGCGGCGATCTCGGGCCATTGTCCCAGGGCCATGGCTGTCGGCACCCACGCCCGGGGAAGCCCGCGCGACTCGAGGTATGCGGGCATGACCTGGTAGACCATGGGCGTGGTCAGGTAGACGCCGAACGCAGTCACCAGAAAGACCCGGACATCGGGCTTGCGGAACAGTCCCAGCGTCTCATCCAGCCCCGCCCAGCCACCGGAAGCACTGTCGCGAGCCAGCGGCGGGGTATCCGGCAGGGTCAAACAGTAAAGGGCCACGATGATCGATAGCACCATGGCAATCAGAAACGCCTCGTAACAACCCCCTCCGCTGCGGTTCGCCCCGGTCCAGCCCATCGCTAATGAGACCAGCCAGCCAACGGCCATCCAGCCGATCGTTCCCCACAGTCGGATCCCGCCGAACTGGCGTCCAGGGTCGTCCAGGTGCCGCATGGCCAGCGAGTTGCACAGCCCGTAAGACGGGGCGATGATCATCCAGAAAGCCAGAAACAGCAGGAACAGCCAGCCTTCCTGAATCACCGAACCGCTGGCCAGCAGGGCCAGCAAGGCCGCCCCCAGCGCGTACGCAAGCGCCAGGAAGCGCTGGGTACGCATCAACCTATCGACAAGCTGCCCGGCACCCAGGGGCACGATCACCGACCCCATCGCCAGGGTCGCGAAGATCCATCCCCGAGAGCGGCCGTTCAGGCCAAGATCCTGGAGGTGGACGGCCAGCAGCGGCCAGAATGATCCCTGAACGGCATAGACCAGCGCCATCATCGCCGCCAGCCGCCAGCCAACTCTCCGCTCGATCATGCCCACCTCGGCAAAATTCGTCTCGTCGAATCCGACCTGCAAATTCTACGGAAGATCCTCTGGCTGCCAAGATCCATCCGGAATCTCGGGCAGCCCCAGGCTCGATCCGACCCGCTCCGCTTCCCAGCCGTCCTCCGGCCTGTCATCATGAATCATACGTCCCGTCCGCCAGCGATCGCCGGGAGTCCCTGGCCTTGCTCCAGAGGATCAACGTGACCATTCCTTGCTACCAGATACCGTACGCGATCGCCGGCGGTCCCGCGAACATGGCGCTGGATGAGGCGCTTCTGGAGTGGGTCGCCGGCCAGCCGAATGCGGTGTTCTTGCGTACTTACGGCTGGCTCGAACCCACACTCAGCCTGGGATACTTCCAGAGCCAAAGCGAGGCCCTGGCCGAGCCGCGCTGGCAAGGAGTTCCTCTGGTTCGCCGCGCCACCGGAGGGGGAGCGATCTGGCACGATCACGAATTGACGTACGCCATCGTCCTTTCCACCAACCATGCCCGGGCTCGGCCGGGCACCGCGCTCTACCAGGCGGTTCACGCGGCCATCGCCGCGACCCTGCGCGCGCCGGGGCTGGATGCTTGCCGACGGGCCGCTTTCGAGTCCGTGTCGCACCGCGCCGCGGAACGACCGCCGCATCGTCCCTTTTTGTGCTTTACCGACCGTGACCCCGAGGATATCGTGGCCAGTGGCTTCAAGGTCGTGGGAAGTGCTCAGCGACGCCACGCCGGGGCAATCCTCCAGCACGGTTCTTTACTCCTCAAGCGATCCGACCGGACCCCCGAACTCCTGGGAGTCTGCGATCTGGCCGGGGTCTCCCAGGACCCTCGCTCCTGGTCTGGACCGGTGCAGGAAAGAATTGCCCGGGCGCTGGAGCTCGACCTGGTCGCATGCGACCTACCTGCCGCCGTCAGCCGCAGGGCCGCCGAGCTGGAAGAAAAGGTTTATCGGGTCGCCGGCTGGACAGGACGACGCTGAACTCTGCCACACCAAGCTTGACGGCCGAGCGACTTTCCAGAAAGAGCAGCGCAAACGATGTGTTCCGAAAATCCTATATAGGCAAGTGTGCCAGGGATCTTGGAACTCCGAAACATTAAGTTACAATGTGGGTGAAAGCCTGGGTGGCCGTGGGAAACAGCAGGAAAACTGGTTCCGTCGCAGTCTGGCGGGCGTCCGCAAAACGCGTCGAGACCGAAATGAGGTCGGCAGGCAAGCCGGCTTCGGGTCCGGTTCTTGTTTCTTCATCACGCCTTTCGGGGCAAGTTGGACGGTCGGGCCCACGTTCGTGCCCGAGAGCGTGGGGCCTTTCTCCGTGAGGCGATACCGTGGTGCGAGTTGACGCTGGCCATCATCGTTGTTGACCGCAAAGGTCAGGACGGTTTCCATGAAAGTGCAGCTGATTGTCGTCCGAGGCAAGCCCGAAGGGAAGGTGATCCCCCTGGCTGGCCCGAAGTTCAAGATCGGCCGCGGTGAAACGTGCCACCTGAGGCCAAATAGCGAACAGGTCAGCCGCGAACACGCGGAATTCACGATCGAATCCAGCGCCGTGATCGTCCGCGACTTGGGTAGCCGGAATGGAACGCTGGTCAACGGCAAAGCCCTGACAACCCAGGCGTGTCAGCTCAAGGACCGCGACCTGGTCCAAGTGGGGCCGCTCACCTTCGCAGTCTCGATCCAGGATGCCCCGAAATCCGCGGCCAAGGCCGCGACACCCCCGGCGGCGTCCCCGGGAGTCGCTCAGGCCAAGGGCAAACCCTCGCCGGACGATGTTCCCGCCGAAGACATCGATTCGTGGCTCTTCGGCGATAACGCCCACGCCACTGCCGACCAGCCCACGGCTGTTTACGGCGGCGATACGATCACCATCGCCGCCTTCAAGGATTCCCAGATCCCACCCGCTCAGCCAAACAAGCCCCCCTTGGTCGCCGATGATGCCGAGTATGAACGTCAGACTGCGGAAGAGGAGCGGGATACCGAGGATGACCAGGCCGCTGACGAGGAATCCGGCGACGAGGAAGCCGAGGAAGAAGAGGCCGCGGCCGTGCAAGACCTCGAGGAAGAGCTCATGGACCCTTCCAACCCCTTCTATGCCGCCAAGAAAGCACAGAAAGAGCAGAGCAAGGCAGGAGCAACCGGTGCCGGGTCTCATAAGCAGGAACTCAAGGACAGCAGCGACGCGGCCACCGACATTCTCCGAAAACTGATGGAACGCCGCCGGGCTTCCAGGTCCTGAACCATCCTGTCCGCGAGGGATTCGCCGATTCATGACCACCGACGATCCCTCGCTTGCGGGTTCGACGATCCTGCCCGTGCAAGAGGGGCTGGTGCGACTGATCGAGCGTCTCGAACAGATGGTCGTCGGTCAGCGAACACTTCTCGACCGGCTGGTGATCGCTCTCCTGGCCGGCGGCCATGTCCTGATCGAAGGCGTCCCCGGCCTGGCCAAGACCCGGGCCGTGCGAGCGCTCGCGCAGGCCCTCGACTTGCCGTTCCGGCGGATCCAGTTCACACCGGACCTGCTGCCCGCCGATCTGACGGGCACCCAGATCTACCGGCCGGCGACTGGCACTTTCGACGTCCGCCCGGGCCCCATCGTCACCAGCGTGCTGCTCGCCGACGAGATCAACCGGGCCCCGGCCAAGGTCCAGAGCGCGCTGCTGGAAGCCATGCAGGAAGGCCAGATCACGGTAGGTGACGAGACGCTCGTCCTGCCGGAGACTTTCTGGGTACTGGCCACCCAGAACCCGATCGAGCACGAGGGAACGTATCCCCTGCCCGAGGCCCAGCTTGACCGCTTCCTGATGAAGCTTGTGGTCGGCTACCCGGACCGCGATTCCGAGCTGGCGATGCTGGAACTGCCCAGCGTGACCGAGACGACCCACAGCGAGTCATGGACCGGCGACGAGCCCTCCCTGTTCAGCCCGACGGACGTGCTCGCGTTCCGCAGGCTGACCGCATCGATCCGGGTCGCACCCGCAATCAAGGCCTACGTGGTCGATCTCGTCCGCGCGACCCGCGACCCGGCCGCCTACGGTCTGGGACTGGCACCCTTGCTCGAGCTGGGCGCCAGCCCACGGGCCACGATAGCCCTGGTCCGAGCCGCCCGTGGACATGCCCTGCTGGCACGGCGAGACTACGTGACCCCGCACGACGTCAAGACACTGGCCCGTGACGTCATGCGGCATCGCATCATGATCAGCTACGAGGCCGACGCCGAGGGCCTATCCGCCGACGATATCCTGGGACGCATTCTCGACCATATCCCGGTGCCGTGATTGATCGATGGCGGCCTCCAACGCCGCGGGCACGAGGGTCGATCAACTCAGCGCAGCGCATCGAATCCAAAGAGACTCCGCTCTTTGCAATGATGCCGCGGGAAGCCGGATTTTCGACGTTCAGGAAGTGGCCGACTTGAGGACCGAAGTGGCGGGGTTGCGCTCGTCAGGCTGGTCGGCGTGGCGCGTTTCCGGCAGTCGCGAGAGCCAGAACCAGTAGGCGAATCCGCCCAGAAGAAGCACCAGGCTGATGTTCTGCGAGATGGTTAACCCGGCAAAGAAAACCCCTTCGTCGTTACGCAGATACTCGATCAGGAAACGAGTGATCGGGTAGGTGACCATCAGCAGGCCCATGACCTCGCCGTCGCGCCGGCGCAGGGGATAATAGGCCCAGAGCAGCACCAGGATGACCAGGGAATCGAGGGACGAGTAGAGCTGGGTCGGATGGAGCGGCAGGGACTGGGTGGCAGTGGCGGGGATCAAGCCCCGGGCGAATTCGTAGTCCCAGGGAGGGGAAGGCTTGGGAAACGACACGGCCCACGGTAGGTTGCAGACGTCCCCATAGCAGCAGCCATTGAGGAAGCAACCGAGGCGGCCAAAGAACGTTCCGACCATGATCGCCGGCGCGATGGCATCAAGGTATGGACGCAGTGGAAACGGCCGGAAGTGGCGATAGACGAAAAATGCGATCGACCCACCCAGCACCCCGCCGTAGTAGACAATTCCACCTTTCCAGTATTGAAGCACATCCAACAGGCTGTTGATGCCGCGGCCCCAGTATTGAAAGCAGTAAAAGAGCCGGGCGCCCACCAGTCCGATGAAGAAGATCCAGAACGCCATGTCCAGGATGACGTCGGGATCCAGCTTCTCGCGGCGAGCCCGCCAGGTCGCCAGCCAAGTCGAGCCAACGAACGCCAGTACCAGCATGGCGCCGTAACCGAAGACCTTGACGCCGCCGAAGATCGGGATGGTGAACAAGACCTGTCGCATGCGCGAGTCATCCTCTGTGTGGCGACCAATCGGCGACAGGTGCGGCGGGCGGGCCGGCTCAGCGCGGTTCCAGCACGGAAAAGAATCCCGGTTCGCACGCCTGGGCGATTGGAGGATAATCGATTTGCTCCACGATCTGGTTCTGCTGATCGAGGGCGACAACCCGGGGCTGGTGACCTTCGAGCTCTTCGGTTTCGAGCTCGGCAAATGCCATCACGATGACTCGATCGCCCACGGAACCAAGCCGGGCCATCGCCCCGTTGAGCTCGATCGATCTTGAACCACGCCGCCCGGGCAAAACGTAAGTTTGAGCCCTTAAACCGGTTGCGACGTTGCTCACGAGAATCGCCTCGTACGGAACGAGCCCGACGGCGTCCATGAGGTTGCGGTCGATCGTCAGACTGCCATGGTAATGGAGGTCGCTCCGAGTCACCGTAGCGAGATGGAGCTTGCTTTTGAGCAACGTGAGCCGCATGGGCGTGACCGTCTCACTCCGTCAGGAGCAGGTTGTCGATAAGCCGGGTCGAGCCGACCCGGGCTGCCACCAGCGCCACCGCTCGGCGCTCCGGCTCAATCACGACAAGGGGTTCGAGAGAAGCGGCGTCGGCCACCTCGGCGTAGTCGAGCTTGACCGACACCTCCAATGATATCGTCCGGTCAAGAATCTGTCGAACCCGGTTGGCATCGCGTTCGCCGCCGGCGACCGAGTCTCGCGCGTGTCGAAGGGCGCGAAACAGCACGGCGGCCGCCTTGCGCTGGGCGGGGTCAAGATAGCGATTCCGGCTGCTCATGGCCAGTCCGTTCGGCTCGCGGACCGTCGGCACGACGACCAGCTCCACCGGAACGTGCAGATCCTCGATCATCCGGCGGATCAGGAGTTGCTGCTGGTAGTCCTTCTGGCCGAAAACAGCCAGGTCCGGGCGCACGATCTCGAACAGCGCGAGCACGACCGTGGCCACGCCCCGAAAGTGGTCCGGCCGGCTGGCGCCCTCCAGGACGTGGGAAAGCCCTGGCACCTCGACGAAGGTTGCCGACCGGCCGCGCGGATAGATGGCTGCCTCCGTCGGCACGAAGACGAGGTCCGCGCCGGCCGCCTCGCACTCGCGGAGGTCTTCCAGGAGTGTCCTGGGGTAACGCGTCAGGTCCTCGTTGGGGCCGAACTGCGTCGGATTGAGGAAGATCGAGACGACGACCAGTCCTGCCTCTGCCCGGCACCGCTCGATCAGCCGGGTGTGCCCCTCGTGGAGCGCCCCCATCGTCGGCACGAAGCCCACCCGCCGGCCAGACCCGCGAGCCGCGGCCACGGCTGCACGGAGCTTCTTTATCGACTCCACCGGCTCAAGCACCCGATTGTCTCCGCTGGCGGCAGGTTGTTAATTCCGAATTCCAGAGGGTCAGGAAGCAGAAGGAGGCGATCAACGACGGAGGGCAAATGACAGATGGCACATGGCAGATGGCACATGGCACATGGCAGATGGCACATGGTTCCCGGTCACTACTCGCTGCTCACTCGCCACTCGCCACTCGCTACTCGCTACTCGCCACTCGCTACTCGCTACTCGCCACTCGCCAGTGCTCACTGGCCACTGCTTTTCAACTGCGATGGGGACAGTCGGGATTGTTAAGGCAGCTTTCGGGAATCAGGAGATCATTGAGGATTTCTCCTCCCAGGATTGTTTTGGAGACGATCCGGGGAACGTCTTGGGTGGTGACCCTGCCATACCAGATTCCCTGGGGATAGATCACGACGGTCGGTCCGTGCTCGCACTGGTCGAGGCAGCCGGCATGATTGGCCCGGGCCAGGGAGCCAAATCCGGCCTTCCGGAGTTCGACCTTGAAAGCTTCCTTGAGCGTCTGGAGGCCCGCCGGGTCGCAGCAACGCCGCTTGTGGCCAGGGTCGCGGACGTTACCGCAGACGAATATGTGGTGCGTGAAGGAAGGCATGTTTCGAGCCATGAAATGAGGTTGAAGAGCGTTGCGACGGGCCAGAGGAAAACGCTCTGCCGGGGCCGCGTCCGTCACCGACAGGATAGCATCCGGACGGATCCCTCGTCAGTCCATTTCTCGACCAGGGGAAGCCCGGGGTTCGCGTCTTTGGCCGGAAGTTTCCGAGTGTCGACGGGCCGTCGCTCCGGGTTTGCACTCCGGTTATACTGACGAGATTGAAGGAGAAACGGGCCGCACGGCCCGAGAGGGGCTGCCGTGAATTCCTCTCCGAACCCTGACCAGCCGCCTCCTGAGCAGCCGGTCTCCGACCATCAGGAGCCGGCCACGGTCGCAGCGGACGACTGGCTGGAACTCTTGAATGATCCCCAGGATTCCCGAGGATTCCGCAGCCGTTGGCTCTGCCGCCTGCTGGAGACCGGTCCCCAGCCCTTCGCCATGATCGATCTCCAAAAGCGGATCATCCAGGCCAACAAGGCGTTCGGTGAGCTCGTCGGATACTCGCGGGACGAGCTTCTGGGCATGTCGATCATGGACCTCACGGCGCCGCAGTCGCTGGCCGTCACGCGTCGGTACCAGTCCGAGGTTCTGGCGACAGGCAAGAATGAGCGGGTTATCAAGAATTATCGCCGCAAGGATGGAAGCTTGGTTCCCGTGGAGCTGATGATCGATGTCTTCCGCGATGACGCGGGCCAGCCCCAGGGCCTTTATGCCTTCATCACCGACATCTCCGAGCGAGTGAAGGCCGAGGAGGCCGTGCGGAATTCCGAGCAGCGTTATCGCGAGCTCTACGACGAGGCGCCAGTTGGGTATCACGAGATCGACCTTGACGCCCGGATTGTCAACATCAATCGAACAGCTTGCGATCTCTTGGGTTACGACAGGGAAGAACTGCTCGGCAGGTCCGTTCTGGAGGTCATCGCGCCTGCCGAGAGAGCCTTCGCCGGCCAGAGCCTCAAAGAGAAGCTGGCCGGTAGCCGGCCCCTGGTTCCTTACCAGCAGGTCCTGGTGACACGCGACGGGCGCGACCTGGTCGCTGAAATCCAGGAACGCGAGCGCCGCGGCGAGGATGGTCGGATCGCGGGCCTGCGCAGCGTTCTCCAGGATGTCTCCAAACGCAAGCAAACCGAGACCGCTCTGGTCGAGTCGGAGCGCCGCGCCAGGGCCCTGTTCGATGGGATCCACGATGCGGTCTTCGTGCACGATCAGGTAGGGCGGATCCTCGACGCCAATCCCGCCGCGTGCCGGCAGCTCGGCTATTCGCGCGAGGAATTGCTGGGAATGTCGACCAGCCAGATTGACGTCCCCGAATTCGCCGCGGGTTTTCAGGAACGGCTGCGGCAACAGCTCCGCGAGGGCACGCTGAGCTGCGAGGGTCTGCACCGCACCAAGACCGGTCGAATCATTCCGGTGGAAGTCACGACCTCGACGATCCAGTTTGATAACCAGGTTGCCGTGCTGGCCATCCTGCGCGATATCACCGAACGCAAGGCACTGGAGCGAACCCGGCGTGAATTCGCCGCGGCCCAGATGCGTAACGCTCAGGAGATGGAGTTCAAGAACCGTGCGCTGTCCGAGTCCGAGGCGCGGTATCGCCAGCTTGCCGAGGGAAGCCTCGACGCCATCGTGGTGGCCGATGGAGAAGGCCGCATCAATCTGTTCAACCCGGCGGCTGAGAAGATCTTTGGCTACGAGTCCAGGCAGGTTCTCGATCAGCCCCTGGAGCGACTGATTCCAGGTGTCTTTCCGGCCCAGGAAGAACCCGAATCCGATTCCGGGATCCTGCCTGTGGGGGTCAAGGCGGCCAGCGGTGGCAAGGCCGTCGCCGCTCTGGATCTGGCCGGTGACCTGGAAGATCCAGCAGTCGCGTCCAGCGGACCGAGACAACCTGGCGATCAGACGCTCCGGTTGTCGCCGATCGTGGGCAAGACGGTGGAGCTCACCGGCCGCAAACTGGACGGCACCGAGTTCCCGCTGGAGCTCTCCCTGAGCGCCGTGGTGATGAACGGCCGGCCCCAGTACATTGGCTCGATCCGCGATCAGACCGAGCGGCAGCGCATGCACGCAATGCTCGCACACACGGACAAGCTCGCCTCCATCGGCCTGCTCAGTGCCGGCGTCGCCCACGAGATCAACAATCCCCTGGCCTACGTGCTGAACAACCTGGTCGTGTTGCAACGCGAGGTGAGGAGCCTGCTGGACATGGTCCAGCTTTACGAGTGGGCCCGAAGATCGCTCGAGCCGTCGGTACAGCAGTCCTTTCAGCGCATCGACGACCTCGCCGAAGAGATCGACTGGCCGTACGTCCGCGACAACCTTGACCCGATGATCGAGCGCACGCGGGTGGGGGTCAAGCGGGTCGCCAGCATCGTCGAGAAGCTGCGGGGGCTCGCCCGGACCTCGCCCCTGAAGTGGGAATCATTCTCGCTCGCGGACCTGGTGGACAACGCGCTGGAGATGATGAGCGGCCGGCTCAAACATCAACGCGTCGAGGTTTCGGTCAAGATTCACGGCGTCACGTGGATCGAGTGCGTGCCCGATCAGATCGGCCAGGTTCTGCTCAATCTGCTCATCAACGCACTGCAGGCGATCGAGGGGTCGGGCCGCCAGGAGGGGGGGCGAATCGAGGTCGAGGGGCGCCTGATCGGCCCCTGGGTCGAGATCGCCGTGCGCGACAACGGTCCCGGCATCGACCCGGAACATCGCGAGCGGCTGTTCGATCCTTTCTTCACGACCAAGCCCGTGGGCGAAGGCACGGGGCTGGGACTGGCGATCAGTCACGGCATCATTTCCGGCCATGGCGGCCGGATCGAGGTCGAGAGCCG
>Ga0074044_10001004_pt1 | contig 25941 bp, 25 predicted proteins | sample BogForMeECP23OM1_FD_94443 | JGI IMG/M metagenome (GOLD analysis project Ga0074044, IMG submission 94443) | Bog forest soil microbial communities from Calvert Island, British Columbia, Canada - Bog Forest MetaG ECP23OM1 | ecosystem: Environmental > Terrestrial > Soil > Wetlands ... | reverse complement strand
CTCGAAAGGGGTAATCGCGCCAACCGCCCAGATGCGGATCAGGCGGGTGTTTTCCGTGTCGTTGCCGCCGCGCTTGACCTGCACCGCCAGCCCCAGCGCCTGCAGAAACAGCACGCCCACCAGGATGATCAGATTGCGGTAGCGGCCAAGTACAGATTCCATTTGAGTCCCGAGTCCTGAGTTGTGAGTCCCGAGCTTTCAGCGCCGATCTCGCGGCTCGGGACTCAGGACTCGTAGCTATTCGATCGAGATCTTCCTCAGCAGCTTGAAGTCCGAGAGCATCTTGCCCGTGCCCAGCACCACGCTGCACAACGGATCATCGGCGATCGAAACCGGCAGCCCGGTTTCTTCGCGGATGCGCTTGTCGAGATTCTTCAGCAGCGCGCCGCCGCCCGTCAGCACAATGCCGCGGTCGCTGATGTCGGCCGAAAGCTCGGGAGGCGTCCGCTCGAGCGCGACGCGAATCGCATTCATGATCGTCGATACGCATTCGCTCAAAGCTTCGCGGATCTCGCCGTCGTCGACCGTAATCGTCTTCGGCACGCCCTCGATCAGGTTGCGGCCTTTAATTTCCATCGTCATCGGCTTGTCGAGCTGATGCGCCGAACCGATTTCCATCTTGATCTGCTCCGCCGTGCGCTCGCCGATCAGCAGATTATATTTCCGCTTCAAGTAATTCATGATGGCTTCGTCCATCTGATTGCCGGCCATCCGTACAGAACGCGAGTAAACGATGCCGCTCAAAGAAATCACCGCGATGTCGGTGGTGCCGCCGCCGATGTCGACTACCATGTTGCCGCTGGGCTCGGTGATGGGCAGTCCGGCGCCGATCGCCGCAACCATCGCCTGCTCCACCAGATGCACTTCGCTCGCCTTGGCGCGATAGGCCGAGTCCATGACCGCGCGCTTTTCCACCTGCGTAATCTCCGAAGGCACGCCGATCACGATGCGCGGATGCACCAGCATCTTCCGGTTATGCGCCTTCTGGATGAAGTAGTTGAGCATCTTCTCGGTGACTTTGAAGTCGGCGATCACGCCGTCTTTCATGGGCTTGATGGCGACAATGTTGCCGGGCGTGCGCCCCAGCATCTCTTTCGCCTCCTTGCCCACGGCTTCCACCTCGCCCGTGTTCTTGTTGATGGCGACGATCGAAGGTTCGTTTACCACGATGCCCTTGCCGCGCGCATACACCAGCGTGTTGGCGGTGCCGAGATCGATGGCCAGGTCGCTGGAGAAAATACTGAACAGCGAGCGGAGGTTGTGATTGCGCGTCGCGCCGGAATATCCGTTCTTTGACATAACGAAATGTTCTCGCGTTTTTCCCAGACTGGTGCTGCGCCGGGACTCCCCGGTATTTTTCTGTTTTGGGCTGGGATTGTTGGCTCCCCCTATTTTACGGGATTGCCGTCTTCCTTGCCCAAATTGGAACTTGTTTTATCCGAGGAAATCTCGGCTCCCGCCTCAATCCCCTCGCTGCTTCCCCTTACTCCTCCACAACGGTTTGCCAAAACCCCTGCCTACTGGATGATGATCTTCTTCTGCTGTGTGTTCACTCCACCCTGGGCCGTCTGCGCCGTCACCGTGATTACCGCTTCCCCCGTCGGCAACGGCGGCGTGAAATAGTGGAACGAACCATCCGTGCCTAGCATTGGCACTTCACTGCCATTCACCATGACCCGCGCCCCGTTCTGCGTTTTGCCCGTTACTTCAATCACGTGCCCGTGCTGAATGAACGGATCCAGCTCCAGCGCGATCGCCTCGGTCTGCTTATCTTTGGAAATGATGGTGAAGCGGTTCTTCTCGCTTTCCACCGATTCCTTCCCCCCGGCGTCGTAGGACTGCACCATCCAGTAATACGCGCCTTCCCCCAGGCCGCTGACCGTTACTGCCGCGGTATTAACTTTCTTATCGACCAGTGTAGAGGAGAAATACGGGTTACGGGAGATACGCAGACGGTAACCAGTTGCATTCGTCATCACCGTCCAGGAAAACTGCACATCCTTGGTAGCGTCCCCCGACGAAAACAGCGGAGCCATGTTCGCTGGAGCAATCGGCACCGGCGGCCCAATCTCCTTCGCCTTCTCCAGACGACCTTCCTGACCGTGGAAGCTGACTTTCTCCCAGTTGGCCAGTTGTACGGTTTCGCCGTTGCGCGTAACCTCGCCCGTTCCTTTTTTCATCAGGATCTCGTGCTGGTCGGCCTTGGGATCGTTATGCACTTGCGCCGCCGACTCCGGAGACAGCGAGGCCGTCGCGCCCGCCACAATCACTTGTGACTTCGATCCCTGGCTGTAGGTCGCGGTCGAAAGATCCACGGTTCCGGTGCTCACGGTGACGGCAACGTTGGTCTGCTGCTGGTCGTTGGCCGAGTTCTCCTCGATCACGATCAGCGAATCCTGCTTCACCGTATAAGCCGTGCCGTCATTGAACACAACCTTCGCCATGCCCTCCGACCCGGTCTGCACCACATCGCCTTTTTCCAGCGGGATGTTGTAATCGGCCGCCAGCCAGCTGTTACCGGTTCCCTTCTTCACCCGCACCGTGCCGTCGAGCGCGGTGAAATGCGCCTGCTGCGCGGTCGACACTCCCGTCCCCGGAGACGGAGCGACGCCCGCCACCCGCTCCAGCAGCCGGCCAGCAACATCGTTCGCCTTCTTGATTCCGTTCTCGGTGAATTGCGGAAACGCCATCCGCACCGCCACAAAAAACACCGCGGCCACCGCTATGACGATGAGGGCCACGCTGCGGTAGGTGACCGTCGTCCACGCAACATGGATGCCCGGTTTGCGATTGACGGAAGACACGTGTCCTATGAATTCCCGGCGAATAGTGCAGTAATAGAAAACGGTAGCACAGCCAAATCCGGGGAAAGAACAGTCAATCGGTTTCCGACATTACCTTGGTGCTGCATCCCCGCCCAACAGTCCCTCCCCGTTCCGCAACGGGAAAAGGACCGCGACGAAACGCCCGCAGGCCCCCCGGGCCCCCCGCGTTTGTCATTCCGACCGGAGCCGGAGCGTCAGCGACGGCGCAGTGGAGGAACCTGCTGTTCGTCGGTACCAACTCGAAGTCCGCACTGCGTCCGAGCCATTTGCTCTGCCGCCGTCGTTTGAGCGCTGCAGTGGTTTGTAGCGCCCAGCTGTCTGCAGCACCGTGGCTGTGTCCAGCGCCGAAGGCGTCTGCAGCAATCTGGCCCCGTGCAGCAGGACAACCCTCTGCGGCGCCGTAGCTGCGTGCGGCGCCGTAGCCTCGTGCAGCGGTCATAGCCGCGTGCAGCACCGTGGAAGAGCGGCCCTTCAGGGCCGCGTTAGCGATTCAAATATTGCAGGGGCTTTAGCCCCCTTTCGGCGAGAGGGCGACTCACGGGGGCTAGAGCCAGAATTGAATCGATCGCTAACGCGGCGCTGAAGCGCCGCTCTTCCACGGCGCCGCACACATTCAGGAGTCCTCCGGACAGAGTAAGCCCCCCCGCCGCTTGCTGCGTCTTCCCCGCCCGCTGTAGCATCAATAGTTTGGGCATTCATAAGGAGACATTCATGGCAACCGACACTCTGGCCGCACCGGCCACGCTCAGCACCACCCAGGCCAAGGTTTTCAAGAATTTCATCGACGGCGAGTGGGTCGAGTCCTCGACCGGGCAGACCTTCGAGAATCGCAATCCCGCCGACACCCGCGACCTGGTCGGCATCTTCCAGAACTCAGCCAAGGCCGACGTAGATGCCGCCGTCGACGCCGCCAAGCGCGCCTTCGCCAAATGGCGTCTCGTGCCCGCGCCGCGCCGCGCCGAAATCGTCTTTCGCGCCGCCGAGATTCTGATCGAGCGCAAAGAAGACCACTCCCGCGAAATGACCCGCGAGATGGGTAAAGTCCTCAAGGAAACTCGCGGCGACGTGCAGGAGGCCATCGACGCCGCCTACTACAACGCCGGAGAAGGCCGCCGTCTCTTCGGCCCGACCGTTCCCTCGGAGCTGCCCAACAAGTTCGCCATGGCCTTGAGACAGCCGATCGGCGTCTGCGGCATGATCACGCCCTGGAATTTCCCCATGGCGATCTCATCCTGGAAGCTGCTGCCCGCCATCGTTTGCGGCAACACCTGCGTGATCAAGCCCGCGCAAGATACGCCGCTCTCGACCTTCAATCTAGTCCGCGCCCTCACCGACGCCGGGCTGCCCAAAGGCGTGATCAACATTGTCGGCGGATACGGCCCTGAAGCTGGAGCGCCGCTCGCCGGGCACTCGGACGTTCGCGCCGTCTCTTTCACCGGATCGTCGAAGGTCGGCCGCATTATCGGCGGCATCGCCGCGCAGAGTTTCAAGCACTGTTCTTTAGAGCTAGGCGGCAAGAATCCCATGATCGTCCTCGACGACGCCAACCTCGAACTCGCCATCGAAGGCGGACTCTGGGGAGCCTTCGGCACCACCGGCCAGCGCTGCACCGCAACCAGCCGCATCATCGTGCAGAAGGGCGTTTACCGCGAATTCGTCGAGCGCCTGGTCGAACGCGCCAAGAAACTGAAAGTCGGCAACGGCCTCGATGAAACCGTTGACATGGGCCCGGCCATCAACCAGCGCCAGCTCGAACAAGACCTCAGCTACGTCGAGATCGGCAAGAACGAAGGCGCAAAGTTGCTAACCGGAGGAGAACGCCTCGACAAAGGCGACTACTCGCACGGTTTCTTCATGCAGCCCACCGTCTTCAGCGACGTGAATCCAAAGATGCGCATCGCGCAGGAAGAAATCTTCGGCCCCGTCGTCTCGATCATCCCCTGCAACGATTTAGAAGACGCCGTCGAAATCGCCAACGGAATCGAATACGGCCTGTCGTCGTCGCTCTACACCAAAGACGTGAACAAGGCCTTCGGCGCCATCCGCGACCTCGAGACCGGCATCACCTACATCAACGCGCCCACCATCGGCGCCGAAGTTCACCTTCCCTTCGGAGGCACGAAATCCACCGGCAACGGCCACCGCGAAGGCGGCATCGGCGCCATCGATTTCTATAGTGAATGGAAAGCAGTCTACGTGGACTATTCCGACAAACTGCAAAAGGCCCAGATCGATAGAGAAGACTAGAACCGATGTCAACTGACAGAGAACCCGAAATAAGCGAGCAGCGAACTGGTTTCGCAGGCGCATTTCTCGCTGGCCAACGCGCGGTGTTCAAAACCCCGCGCTGGCAGTTCGTTTGCTGGGTGCTCGCCGGAGTCGTAGTCGGTAACGTTGTAAGGGCCGTGCTGGTGTCCAAATATGCAATGACGGGTTCGCAAGCTTCTTTTTTCGCAACGATTGCAGTAATCCTGACTGGATTGATCGCCGTATTAGCACTCGCTGTCGGCCCACGAGCCAAGACTCGCCGAGCATCCGCTTCGCGCTCAAAGTGATCCTTGTTACCACCCTGTCATCCTGAGCGAAGCAACATCTTCGCGCCCCAGCGCGAAGATGTTGCTGAGTCGAAGGACCCCGTGTTCGCATGCAGCGGCACCGGCCCTTCCAGGCGTTCTCGCGATGCACTCGATGAGACCGCTGCCCGCACTCAAGTACGAACTCCTGCGTTGTCCCGGGCGCGTCCCACAGCAGAGGGGTCCTTCGACTTCGCGGATGCTTCGCTATCGCGAAGCACCCGCTCCGCTCAGAATGACAGTGCCGATTTTACTCTGTGCCCTCAGTGTCCTCTGTGGTGAAAGCTCTTATTCCCTCGTCATCACCTGGCGTCCCCGCATGCGTTGTATTACGCCCCCCCGACCCCCGGACAGTACCTCAGTAATCTTGCTTCCGAATCTTTGGGCACCTACCGTGTGGACTGGGGATTCGAATCAGTCCGACGTGTTTCGACAGGTGTCTCAATGCGGCTCCGCCGCCACACTCCAATGCTCAAGCGCCGCTCACGATGTCTTTCAATCGCTATTCTTCCGCTGGCACTCTGCTTAACCGCTGCGTTCGTGCCCGCTTCCCTGGCTCAGAACGCGGAGAAGTCCACCCGCAAAGTACTGGTGACCACGAAACCCGATTACCCTGAAATCCTGAAGCGCGCGCAAATGGGCGGCCTGGTTCGCCTGAAGGTAACGATCAATGCCGATGGCACGGTTACCAACGTTGAGACGCTGGGCGGCAATCCCATCCTCGCGGAGAATGCCGCCGCCGCGGTCAAGAAGTGGAAATACGCCCCCGCCCCCACGCAAACCGTCGAAATTGTCCCCGTAAGATTCAGCCCCAACTAACCGGCCGAACACTGTCTGCTGACTCGCCGGATTTCTCTGCCTCCTCCGCGTCTTCTGCGGTTAGAATTTGATTCATGCCCCTAGCTCAGGCTCGCGAAATCGCCGCCGCCTCCCGTCTCGACAACGTCCGCTACGCCATCCGCGACCTGGCCTCGGTAGCCGACGAAGTCACCGCCCAGGGACACAAAGTTCTCCCGCTCAACGTCGGCGACCCGCTCAACTTCGACTTTCAGACGCCCCCGCACATCATCGAAGCCGTGCACCAAGCCATGCGCGACGGCAAGAACGGATACGCCCCTTCCCCCGGCATTCCCCAAGCGCTCGAAGCCATCCGCGGCGAGGCCGCCCGCAAAGGCATCACCACCGTGCGCGATGTTTTCGTCACCTCGGGCGTGAGCGAAACGGTCGACCTCTGCATCTCGGCTCTGGTCAATCCCGGCGAAGATATCCTCACGCCGAAGCCCGATTACCCGCTCTATTCCGCCGTGCTGTGCAAGCTGGGCATCCCCGTCAACGCCTACGATCTGGACGAAGACAACGCCTGGCAACCCGAACTCGCCGACATCGAGCGCAAGCTCACGCCGCACACCCGCGGCATCGTATTAATTAACCCCAACAACCCTACTGGCTCGCTGTGCACGCGCTCGATGCTCGAAAAGATCGCCGACCTTGCCCGCCGCCACAACCTGATCGTTTTCTCCGACGAAATCTACGACAAGCTGATTCTCGATTCCGATTCTCAGGGAAACGAAACGCCATACCTCGCCTTCGCCGCGGTCGCGCCCGACGTCCCCTGCGTAACTTTCGGCGGCATGTCGAAAAATTATCTCGTCCCGGGATGGCGCATCGGATGGGGCATCGTCTCCGGCGACGCCGCCGCGGTGAAGACCTACACCGAAGGCGTGCATCGCCTCCTGCGCGCGCGCCTCTGCGCCAACCACCCCGAGCAATACGCGATCCGGCCCGCGCTCGAAGGCCCGCAGGATCATCTCGTCGAAGTCAAACGCAAGCTGCGCTCCCGCCGCGACCTCACCCAGAAGTGGTGCGAGTCGACGCCCCGCGTAAGCTGCATAGCCCCGCGCGGAGCGTTCTACGCCTTCCCCAAAATCGACATCCCCGAGAGCGACGAAGTCTTCGTCAAAGAGCTGATCCGCCAGAAGCACGTCATGGTAGTCCACGGCTCCGGCTTCGGCCAAAAGCCCGGCACCCAACACTTCCGCATCGTGTTCTTGCCAGACGAGCAGACGCTGACGAAGGCCTATGCGGGGATCGCAGATTTCATTCGACACCGGTACGCGTAATCTATGGCAAACCCCACGAAGCACGACTCTGCCGCAAGCAAAGTTGTGGCGGTGGCGCGATCAATTGTTACTTATCAGATCGGTCTCCCAGTCGCCTGCAGAAGGATGACCCGTACATTTTGTTGGATTGCGCCTCACGAAGCGAACCTCCCGACAGTCTTCAAGGAGTATTTGGACAAGGTACGCAACCTGCCGGTCGGCTCGGAGCGTTTGTTTTGGAATCGCGACGTCCTCCGGGAGAAGGATATTCAAATTGAGAGAATCAACCAGGAATTTCGAGATCGGATCTTCGAAGCAAGTTGGGCACTGATTGACCGGTTTGCTGGCTCAGACCCTACTGATGTCAAACCAATAGACTGAATATGACCATGGTAAAATGACCATGATCTCGGAAATCCCCATGAAAACGAAAACCATCCCAGCCGGCACCTTCAAAGCCCGCTGCCTCGCCATCATGGACGAAGTCGCCGCCAAGCGCGAGGCCGTCGTCATCACCAAGCGCGGCAAGCCGGTGGCCAAGCTCGTTCCAGTCGAGCAGAAAGAAGACGACATCTTCGGCTTCATGAAGGGCAAGGGCAAAATCGAAATCAAGGGCGATATTGTCTCGCCAGCGTTCACTCCCGAAGAGTGGGGTGACCTCTATTGATCTTCATACGATGATCTTGCTCGATACCCACGTGGTGCTCTGGCTCGCCCAGGATTATCAGCGCATATCTCAAGCAGCCCGGTCAAAGATTGAGGAGGCACGTCAGAGAGAACGCGGCCTCGCGGTCTCCGACATCACACTTCTCGAGCTCGCGCGACTTGCGAGTCACAAACGAATTAATTTGATCCCGGACCCAGAAACGGTCCTGTCCGAAGTGGAGCGCCGCTTCGTCATCCTGCCCATCACGGCCAACATTGCGCTGCAGGCGTTCGATCTGCCGAAAGGCTATCCCAACGATCCTGTAGATCGCATCATCGGCGCCACCGCGCTGATCGAAGACATTCCGCTCGTCACCGCCGACCGCGCAATCCGCAAATCGCGCGCGGTTCCGACCATCTGGTAAGTCAGACACGATCAGTAAATCCCCGGAATCACCGCTGACACCCGCCGGGCATACTCTTCAAACTCCGCCCCGAACGCCGACCGCAGCAGTTTCTCCTCGGTGCGCACGCGAATGATCAGACCGATCATGAACAGCACGACGCCCACGCCCAGGCCGATCCAGTGCTCCGTCGCAAGGCCGGTCGCGATCAGCATTCCGAGCATCCCCGTATAAATCGGATTGCGAACATAAGCATACGGCCCGGTCGTGATCAACTTGTGTCCCTCGACCAGGCGCGCCGCAACCGCCCACTGCTTGCCCAGCGTCCGCACGGCCGCCGCGACCAGCCACACCGATGCCACGGCAAGCGCAATCGTGACAACCGAAAAAGCAATTTGCCCGCCGGCGGAGAAAACCGGGGGAAGAAAAGGCTGATGCGGCGGCTGAAACCAGACCAGCGCATAGCCGCACATCTGCAGGAAAATTCCCACGGAAGCGGACCGGTCGCGCCGGGCTTCGGCAGTCTCCGCTTGCGGCGGCTTGCGGCGAAAAATAAATACCGCGAAGAAAATCAGCCAACAAACGACCACCCCGCCCAGACTACCCGCCGCGATCAGACTCGGATTCGACATGAGTATGCGATTATTCCCTCCGGCCACTCAATCTAGAGATTCGCGCGCAATTTCGCAAACCATGCGCCGCTTTCCAGCCTCGCTCAACGGACGTTTGAAGCGCCGTGGAAGAGCGGCCCTTCAGGGCCGCGTCCGGGTTCAGAATTGGCCAGGGCTTTAGCCCCCGTGTTCCGTTCTCCAAAGGAGCGCGAAGAACCCAGGGGCTGAAGCCGCTCCGATTGCCTCGCTTACGCTGCGCTGAAGCGCCGGTCTGCCACGGCGCCGCACGCGTTCCGAATTTCTGCCCATGAAATCGATCCCGTAGCCTGCCCACTCTTTCTCTTTCCCCGCGAATCTGCTTAAATCAAGAGAAGCGCGCCCCCCGGCGCCTTCTTTAGACTGTGGTCGATATTCATTCGCACATTCTTCCGGAAGTAGATGACGGTCCCAAGACCTGGGACGTATGCGCCGCCATGTGCGGCATGGCCGCGGCCGACGGCATCACCCACATGGTCGCCACGCCCCACGCCAATGATCGTTTTCATTACGATCGCGATTACCTGCAGGGACTGCTCTCCAATCTGCAATCGCTGGTCGGTCCGTCTCCGCAACTGATCCTGGGCTGCGACTTTCATCTCTCCTACGAAAACCTGCAGGACGCCTTCGCCAATCCCAAGCGCTACGTCATCGGCGACTCGCGCTACCTGCTGGTCGAGTTCAGCAACTACGGCATCCCCAGCCACACCATGGATTCGCTGCTCAAGCTGGGCGAGGCCGGCATCACCTCGATCATCACGCACCCCGAGCGCAATCCGATTCTGCGCGAGACCCCGCAACAAGTAGTCGAGTGGGCCGAACAGGGATGCGTGGTGCAAGTAACGGGCGCCGCGCTAACCGGACTCTGGGGCGAGCGCACCCGCCGCGCCGCGCAGTGGCTGCTCGAACGCCAGTCCGTGCACGTGCTCGCCACCGACGCGCACGATCTGGAGAGACGTCCTCCCGTCCTCTCAACCGCCCGCGACGCCGCCGCCGAAATCTGCGGCGAAGAAATCGCCGACGCCCTCGTCGAAGCCAACCCTCGCGCCATCGTAAACAACCAGCCCCTGCCCTATTTCCCGCGCCCGGTGCTCACCAGCTACCGCAAGGGGAATTAGCTTCTAGCTTCTAGCTTTTAGCTTCTTCGCCACGGACGCATGCATCGCCGTGGAAGAGCGGCCCTTCAGGGCCGCGTCCGGGTTCAGAATTGGCCAGGGCTTTAGCCCCCGTGTTCCGTACTCCGCACGAGCGCGACCAACCCAAGGGATGAAGCCGATTGCGTCCCTTGCGCGGCGCTGAAGCGCCGCTCTTCCACGGCACCGCACACGCCTCGGAATTCCTGCCAAACCCGACCGGGCCTTCGCGCATTCCAATTTCCATGACGACCGGGACGCTGCCTGCCCTCGCCGAACCAACTTCCCTGCACCTCGTTTATCATGCTTGTGATCGAATTTCTCCGAGCCTGATTGCGGCTAACGCCGGCCGATTCCGAATAGCCAGGATCGCGGCCATCTGATCATCGCAAAGGAACAGGGATCTACTTATGGGGATGAGTGATCCAGAGGCTCGCAAAAAGTTGTCGGAAGCCCGATGGCTTCACTTCAAGCACGAGTCTGACAAACAGAGCTGGCCCTGGTGGAAGCGACTGATCCATCGCTTCCAGCCCTGTCCAGTCTGCAAGCCCGAGAAGCCGCAAGCGTCTTAAGCCTCGCTGCGGGTTCTGAGTGCAACCGCCTGGTTTCGTCACTTGACTTCCTGTTTGCCCGCTTATCTGGAAAGAGGGGACACTTCGATTTCGGAATCGCCTCCCAACCGCCCGGCTGTTTAGTTATATCTTGCCCGTCCTTCCCCACCTCCCAGCGCGCTCGGAAAGATAAGACTTGACTCCAGTAGTCGGAGTCCGATATAACGGCTCCCGACTATGAAAGATGATGTGAATCAATTCCTCCCTCTTTCCACTGCCGCGCTGCATATCCTGCTCGCCCTCGCCAGTGAAGATCGCCACGGATACGCGATCATGCGCGAGGTCGTCCGTCAGTCGGAAGGCCGCTACAAGTTGGGTCCCGGCACGTTGTACGACAATCTTCAAAAGCTGCTCGATCAAGGCATCGTGGAGGAGCGTTTCCCACGCTCTGCTGGCGATGACCCAAGACGCCGTTACTATCGCCTGTCACGTTTTGGCCGTGACCTCTTAGCTGCGGAGATCGCGAGACTCGAAGGCATGGTCCGCGAGGCGAGGCTACATCTCAAAATCCGTCCGGAGAAGGCATGATGACCCGCACTTTGTATCGTTGGCTAGTCTGTTTGCATCCCCCCGCCTTTCGCCTGCGGTTCGAAGAAGAACTTCTTTGGATCTTCGACGAATCCAGCGACGCATCCGGCGCGACGCCACTTCTGTATGACGCCGCCGCCTCTGTGCTGCGACAGTGGCTCGTTCGGTCGGGAATGTGGAAATGGGCAGTAGGGGCTGTCGCCGGAGCGTTGCCGCTCCTTATCGGGTTCGGAACATTCTTGTTCGACCGGCCCATGAAACCGTAAGGCCGAACTGTGATCGCTCATTTTTTAGCGAAGGAGATCATCCGGTCACATGAAAAAGTGGATTCGGAGAACCTCATACGCACTTCTGGCTCTGCTCGGGCTATCCCTACTCGTGGGCTTTACCTATGAACAGGTCGGGAGAGCCAGGGATGCCAGTCAACTGTCTCCACGAGTTGGGCAAGCGGTTGATATTGGCGGACGCACTCTGAACCTCTACTGCTCTGGCCAGGGTACTCCGACTGTGATTCTTGAAACCGGAGGCAACTCCCCCGGTTATGAGTGGCTGTTGCAACAATCCAAGATGGCGGCATTCACTCGCGCCTGCTGGTACGACCGCGCAGGTATTGGCTGGAGCGATCCGCCATCTTCGCCGAGAACAAGCACCAGCATTGTGAGCGATCTGCACATGGCGCTGCAGCGCGCCGGGGTCCTGCCGCCCTACGTAATGGTTGGCGGTTCGGTAGGGGGCGAATATGTTCACATCTACACGGCGCATTACCCCTCGGACGTGGCCGGTCTGGTAATGATCGATTCATCGGTTCCCGACATGCATGAACCCGACTTCGCGTTAGCGCCCGTAAATCGCATGTCGGGCCGGAAGAGGCATCTGATCTGTATCGCCCTGCCCGTAATGGCGCGGTTCGGCGTACTACGTTTCGCGGCAAGCGGAGAACACCGCCCTCCTCCACCCGATTTCACACCGGAGCAGGGTAAAACGTTGGCGAAGCTCGAAGCCCAGCCAAAGGCATTCAGGACCGATGCCGAGCAAGCTTGCGCCGCAACCAACCAGGGCAGAATTGTTCCGAGAGAAGGCGGCGGAAACCCCGAGATCAACGACGCCGCACGGAATGCAGGCAGCTTGGGTGATCGCCCCCTGGTTGTGCTGACCGCCGGAAAGTATTGGGCTCCGGACGGTTTTGAAAAGGAAGCAGCCGAATATCACGAGCAGTGGATGCATCAATTGCAGCCGAGTCTCGTGCGCTTATCGACACGCGGTCGACAAGTAATCGTGGACGCGGAACACGACATGGCAGAATCGCCGGACGCGATCGTGATAGCAGTCCGGCAAGTAGTTGACGAAGTTCGTGCAAACCACAAGTGATCCGACCGTTGTCCCCGACAGCACTCCCAGCCGCCGCCTGGCGGGGCGAATCGTCTCAGTTGACGATGAATCGCCATTTCCCACAGTGACCCGTCAGCGAGGGCTTTGCGTGTAAACGCCCGGTTACAACAGTGAACGTGGATTGTGAGAGCGATTCGGCGTAAGGTTGGCGCTGAGGAATGTCATGCCACTCAAGAAGGTGCTTGCGAATGCACGCGATGTGTTGAGTTACTGCGGTGTAGCCTTTCTTTTCGGAGATGGTTTAGAGAGAGCCTTCCCCTACTCAGGTATCACCGTCACACATGAGCCACGCTGGCTTGGCTATTGGATTCTAGCGAGTTACATTGCTGTAGCTGCCCGCCTTCTATCCGCCCGCAAGGATGCGCTCATTGACGGTCAATGAGTGTAATCCCCTGATTACGCCAATAATCCTTGACGCCGTAGCGGTGGAATCGAAACAGGAATTGCACTACGGAATGAAACTCAGCATCTTTCGATGAATGGCTATTTCAGGGCTGGATTGGGTGATCCTTACACCAGCGATTCCAGCCATTCCCCTCTTCATCACAGGGTGGCTTCCGTGGGAAAGCTGGATACCTTGGAAAAAAATACCGAAGGCCATTCTTGGGCCTTATGCACTTTATCTATCGTTTGTCATCTGGCATTTTGATCCCAAGAAAACATGGTGGGCTTTCGGAACGTGGGCAGTCATCGGCCTCGTGATCTCCGTGCTAGCAGTAATCGAGAGGGTTAAGCGCAAGCACAAAGCGACACCCTAACTATTGCAAAATCGCCATAGGATTCATTGACCCAGGTCGACAGGCAGGCAGCCGATCCTCAATGAGTCCAATGGCCTGATTACGACAATTACCAACGTGACCAAGCGGGACACTCGTGAAAGTATCCCAATCCAAATGGATTCATTAAGAGGTGCGCTTAAACTGCGGCAATGGCTCGCACACGCAGCGCGCGGAAAAATGCCAAGCCGCTTCCCCCGAATCGGGATGAAAATCTCTTCCTCCATCTGGAGCGTGCATCATGAAGTTGCAGGCGACGCTTGTTCTGGTCTCTTTCTGTACCCTCGTAGTGATTGCTGGCGCTCAATCCTCGACGCAGGACCAAGGGCAGGGGCAGGAGGCTCGGGCGCGCGGCTTCTGGACCGATCCATCCACCGGTCTAATGTGGGCGTGGAAAGATAATGGTAAGGACGTGAGTTGGAAAAAGGCGATGAAGTACTGCCGCGATCTGCGTCTAGCTGGCTACTCCGACTGGAGGCTGGCGAATATGGCCGAGTTGCAGGGCATCTATGACAGCCGTGCCAATGCTCCCGGGCGAGACGGCCAAGAGGCTTCAACTTGGCATGTAAAGGGCAAGCTGTTCTTGACGGGCAATCAATGGAGCAGCAATTACAGAATGGATGATCGCGGACGGGCTAGTGGGTATGCGTATTACTTCGACTTCAACGAAGGTAAACCGAATGATGATCCAAACGGTTTCCTTTATCCCTTTACTTTTATGCGCGCGCTGTGTGTGCGCGGTTCCGGGAAATGATGCTCGCAGGCCGCGTCTGCGGGAGTTGACGTAACATCGCCATTGCACTCATTGACGACCGATCACAATTCTCAATGAGTGTAATCGCCCGATAACATCAGGCAAGTTCGGTCGTCGTGTGAAACGCATGAGTAGAGTATTTCAAATGGTGCGGCCGACTTATCGGCTCGGATTTGCCCTGCTACTTCTAGGACTTCTAAATCCTCCCTTGAATGCGCAGGGTGCTGGGAAGAGCGTCCCCCTCAGTATTAACGTAACCGACCGCACAAATGCGGTGGTCACTTTCGCACAAATAAAAATTGCCCACACGGAGGAATACTCCCGAAGAATCCGCAAAAGACGAATGAATATGGGAAGTTCCGATCGAACTTGGAGTCCGGAATCTATGATCTGTTCGTGACCAGCCCGGGGTTCAAGCCATGGTTCAAGCAGATACAGTTGCAGGAAGAATCGGACGAAACAGTTGAGGCTGTCCTCGAAGCCACGGGTCACACACTCGTGCGCACTGGCCACGGTTGGGACGCGCCACCGCCCGCTGCCATCTTACTGAACGTTAATGTGACTGATGAGTCGGGAGCCCCCATTGCCTTCGCACAACTCGAGGGTCTGGATCTCGAAGGTCCGGATGAGGACAGGCATTTTAGCAACCACCCAATGCAGGTCAACGAGAAAGGCGAACTGGTGTTGAAAGTAGTGCCCTCCGCGTACCTGGTCGCGCTGACTAGCCCAGGCTACGAAAGATGGGAAAGAAATGTCGAAGTTGGAGTCCACGACGAGCATTCTCTGAAAATTACCCTAAAGCGCATTCTGGTGCCGTAGCGGGCCTGTAACTGTTGCAAAATCCCCAGTGCGCACAAATGCCAGCCAGAGGCAGAAATTCGTTCGGAGTCTCGCGCCCAGCGCTGGGAAAGATTTACGCCGTCACACACGCGGAGCTTCCGTCAATGAGTGTAATCGCCTGATTTTCGTCAACATCCCTTACAATCTCCATGCTACAAAAAATCGGTCACGTCAATACAGGAGTAAGAAACTATGGCCACCAATAAAGTCTGGCTCATCACCGGCGCGGGCCGCGGCTTGGGCGTGGATATCGTCAAGGCGGCTTTGGCTAGCGGCCATAAAGTCGTGGCTACGGGCCGCAATACTGACAAAGTGGCCAAGGCCCTTGGAAAATCCGCCGAACTGCTGGTCGTGAAATTGGACATCACCAAACCTGCCGACGCGGAGTCCGCGGTTAAGGCGGCCATTGACCAGTTTGGTTGCATCGATGTGCTGGTCAACAATGCCGCAAACTTTTATGCGGGATTTTTTGAGGAATTGTCGCCGGAGCAGATGGAGCGGCAATTGTCGACCAGCCTGGTCGGCCCGATGAACGTAACCCGCGCCGTTCTGCCGGTTATGCGCAAGCAAGGTTCAGGGCTCATCATCACGATCTCGTCGACCGCAGGACTCATCGGTTTTGAGTTCGGCACCGCCTACGCCGCGTCGAAGTTCGGCCTTGAGGGCTGGATGCAGTCGCTGCAGGCTGAGGTCGAACCGTTTGGCATCAATACGATCACTGTCAATCCGGGCTTCTTCCGCACGGAACTCCTCACGGAAGAATCTACAAATTTCGCAGAGCGGACCATTGCGGACTATAACGAGCGCAGAGCGAAGCAAATGGAATTCTGGAAAGGCTACAACGGCCAGCAGTCCGGCGATCCCGCCAAACTTGCCCGGGCATTAATTATGATCTCCGGTCAGGAAAAACCGCCACGGCGCTTCATTGCAGGGGCAGATGCCGTTGCCACCGCAGACCAAGTGGCCGCAACCCTTCGGCAGCAGACTGACGCTTACCGTGAGCTGTCATCTTCCCTCGCATACGACGATGCGGCATGAGCAGGGCTGATGACGCCGTGGTTGGTGATAAATCGCGATTACACTCATTGACCCCGGTCGGCCAGTTCCGAATAAGCGCTTCCCCGCGATTTTAATTGAGGCACCGCGGGACCCCGCTTTACCCGTGCTGGGCCGTCGCCAGGCGGCGGGTGACGAATGCAGCCATCGGCAAAACCTCGTTCGGGATCTCGCGCCCAGCGCTGGGAATGATTTACGCCGTCACACGCAGAGCTTCCGTCACTGAGTGTAATCGCCTAATTTCGACAGTTATCTCAATCACCGCTAATATTCTGGATGTGCAGAAAGCGATCAAGCTCCGCCTTTTCGAGTTCCTGAGGCCACTCATTCTTGGCATCGGGTTTGCCTTTAAGGTGGTGTACTTCGTCGTTTTTGCATGGTGGCTCGATCCTTGGCTTCGCAGTAGGGCCAATCGTGAGTTGGTGGAGGATATAGAACGGAACTTGTGGTTCCTGATCCGCCAGCCAGGGGCAATCAAGGTTCAACACGCAGAGTGGCCTACAGTACAGATTCTTTCGGGCAACTTGTTGCTCACCATCTTGCGATGGCGCGACGAAACAACCGTCTCTGTTGCCCCAAGACACGCTCCGACGCAGTCTTACGAACTTGGTCCGCTCGACTATGCGGCAAGACTATTGCAAACCCGCCTAGAAGATTTGAATGCCGCATTCTCGGAAGAGGAATTTTCTCGCCTGAGGCCAGGCTTCAGACCTTGGGACCACACGCGCCCACGGTAATTTGGCGAAACATCGCCATTAGACTCATTGACCGGGCAGCCAGTCCTCAATGAGTGTAAGGGCCTGCTTACGTCAACCATTCGGGTGAGGCGCTGAAGAGCCGTCTTGAAATTGACTGCCCTTCTGTTTTGAAGGATCATGTCCGTACGGCAAACCCTGCAACAGTGACCGTGCTTCGCAATCTCGCAGCGTTGCTGTTGTGCTTCAGTCTGTTTCACCCCCTACCGCTGAACAGTCAGGACGGAGATGCCAAAAAATCAAAACCAGAAGATGGCCTCACACAGAAGACGATCGGCCATGGGAAGATGTCCACCGGGGCTGTTATGGATTTCAGAATTTACAGAGCCTCAGATGGTATTGAGGGAGAGGATCGGTATGCAGAATTTCGCTCCCTTGGCCAATTTAATACCGAGAGTGCGACGTGGCTGAAACCGTTTCACGTAGAGTCGAAAGAGCAAATCACAAGTCAGCACGGGGATGTCGTTGGCGAGCGAATCATTGCCTCTATTCAGCATACGAACCCGAGTGGCGAGGAGTTCTTACTCATTAAAAGACATTGTCTGGTTGGCCATTTCATCCACTCTGATTCGCTAAGGGTTGCGCTGCAAATCGAAGCGCGCATAAAGCCGCCGGACAATTGCACCCATTAATGTTGATAAATCGCCATAGCACTCACAATACCTAGCAAGCACAGTGAAGGAATAGAAAAAAACATGCGATTTAAATGTTGTGTGTGTGGCAGTGCTGTACCGGACGACGATCAAGATTCTTACCTGCTGCAGGTTCGGAGAATAGGCGCGACCTCACCCGAGGCGCTGATGAGCCATGGGCCTTGCCTCCGAAAGGTAATTCCGGTAGTGGGCGTGGAGATTCCGAAGCCAAGTCAGCCGTAGTTGGCTTAACATCGCCAGTACACTCATTGACCCCAATCGGCCAGTTCCCAATGAGCGCTTCCGCCCCATTTTTAATTGAGGCACCGCGCGGCCGCCGCTTTACCCGTGCTGGGCCGTCGCGAGGCGGCGGGTGCGGCGCATCATCGTCCAGTCATATTCGTACGCCGTTCCGCAGACCAGGCAGATTTGATAGTGACCGTGATTGGCGTCGGTGCGCGGCCACGCAAACCGATGCGAGCACCAGCTCGCGAGAAACTGCTTGAGGAACTTCATGGCCTGCCTCCTTGATTGCGATCTTTCCGGAGATAATTGCGGTCTTTCCAGAGATCGAGCCAGCGATGAAAGAACGGCTTCGACTTGGGGTCGAGCAGCGTCTCCAGGCTCGACAGCAGAATGCCTGCGGGTTGCGACTTCGACAGGAAACTATCCACCGACTTCAGCTTGTTCTTGGGCAGCGGCTCGTAAGCCGACAGCAGCATGATCGGCACGTGCGACTTGATGCGCTTCATCTTGGCCGCGACCACGTCACCGTTCATCCCCGGCATCTGGTAGTCGAGGACCACCGCGTCCACCGGATGCGAACGGAACAGCTTCAGGCCTTCGTCCCCGCCAATTGCTTCGAGAACTTGATAGCCGTTTTTTTCGAGCAGCATCTTGCGGCCAAGGAGTCCGTTCCAATGGTCATCGATGCAGAGGATTGTCGATTTGCGCTGAGCCATGACTACTCACCTTCAAACTTGGCCAGGACGGTTTACTGTCAACGATGTGTTCCCAGGCGGGAAGCTGTGCATCGCTGCTTCTTCGTTTCATTACTGCTGAAGTGGCGGGCAATTCGATTCTGATAGCGTCTGATCCACTTTCAAAATTACGAACGTGCACTCGCGCGGCAGTTACCACGATTCGGCGATGCGAGGGCGGGCGCGGGGTGCGCGCTGATGCGGGATCTGCGCGGTTTTCTCGCTTGCGCGTGAGTGGAATCTAATCTGGGCGGGAAGGGTTCGCTGTCTGAGCGAGAAGTATTCGCGGCGATGACCGAGGCGGATCTGACTGGGCCGGATCTGATTTGGCGGATCTGATCAGCTCCGATCAGAGAATACCCCTTGCGGCGATTCTGGGACCAACCGTCGGGCGTGGGCCGGCCAGGCCGAGGCTCTGCCCGTCAGCCCATCCTCGTCGACCTAGCGGGCAGTTCAATCGATTTACCTCACGGGACCAAGTCGATTGTTATCAGCGAGTTACAGCCCTACTTTTGCACAGCCCGGCGTCGCTGTAACACCGTTTGTCCTCTGAGGTTTGCCGCCGATTGCAGCATTAGCGATGCAGGTCTTATCTGCTTGTGTAGGGGTGGACGCCCTCGTCCGCCCCGCGGAGTGAAGCTCCGCGTGTGACGGCGTAAATCGTCTCCGGCTTGGGCGGGACCCAAAGCGTTTCTGCCGCTGCCCGCAGCCGCCATGGCGCTGCGCGCAACCCCGGACGAGGGCGTCCCGGATTACGTGGGCCGTGCTGGCTACTCGGACCGTGCTGACTACTGCGGGGCCGGGGGGTTGCTCTGGGTTGGAGTGGCAGGGGTGGCGTCGGCCGGGGCGCTGTGCGAGGTAGGCGGGAGCGACGCCCCATGCGGGGCGTCGGGGACCGTGGTCATGGCGCTCTCCGGATTCAGCAGGTGATCTTTGCTCGGACCGAGGCCCAACTTGATCAGCGCTCGCGAGTCGGGGACTTCCTTGGTCTGCCAGCCGTGGTCGGCCTGGTAGCGGCGCATGGCGTCTTCGCTGGCCTGGTTCCAGGTGCCGCTGGCGGATCCGTTCAGATAATGCTCGCGGATCAGGGCTTCCTGTATCGCCGTCGCCCGCTCGGAGTCTATTTTCTGCTGGCCCCGCGGACGCGCCGGTTTGTGCTTTCGGGAGGAGCGCTTCGCGCTCGCGTGGGTCGTGGATTTGGTTTTTGTGCTGGCGGGAGTCTTGCTGTCGGCGGAGTCCTGCTGGCGCGCACTGGCTGCTGGAACTGCGGCACAGGTCAGGATCAGCGCGCAGACCGCGCCGGCGCGTGCTTTTCGAGTTCCGGTTAGAGGACCAGTCATAGCAATCCGGCTGTTACGCGCTTGCGGGAGCGACCCTCAGGGGCTAAAGCCCTCATACAAAGCAAAGCCTTATCGCAGCGCTGAAGCGCTGCGCCACCCAAAAACTTACGCACTCAAGAAACTTACGCACCCAAGAACAGACTCACCCAAAAACTAAAAGCTCTTCCACAAAAAGCAAAAAGCCCAGCGGGGGCTGGCACTTTAATCATCCCCGATGAGGGGGCGTCGTGCCAGTTCCCGTTGGGCTTGAGTCCGTTACGGAAGTGTACCGGCTAGGAAGATCGTTCCATCCTGACGGGACGAGCCTCGCTGCCGCACCAGGAAGACTACATCCTGGCCGGCTTTCAGGCTCGACTCGATGTGGGTGAATTCTTCTTCGCTGTTGACCGGCTGCTTGTTGATCTCGAGGATGATGTCGCCGCGGCCCAGGTTGATGTCCTCGGCAAACGATCCCGGCTTCACGTCCTGCACGATCACACCTTTGCCCCCGGGCATGTCGAGGCGATCGGCCATCTCCGGAGTAACTTTGCGCACGGTCACGCCGAACTTGCTGGGCGCTGGAGTACTCTCGTCGTCATTCTCCTGATCCTCGCCCAGGCGCGCGGCAAACAGCTTGGCGCGGTCGGCGATGGTCACGGTGGTCTCCTGCGCCTTGCCGTTGCGCAGGAAGCCGAGCGCGACCTTCGATCCCGCCTTGCGCGAGGCAATGTCGCCCACCAGTTCGTTGCCCTTGCTGACTTTCTTGCCGTCAACACTGGTGATGGTGTCGCCGACTTTCAGTCCAGCCTGGTCGGCCGGACTTCCCGCCACGACGCTCGAAATCGTAACGCCGGTTCCTGCGCCGTATACGCGCATGATCGCGGGATTCTCCACCTGGTCAAACATGATGCCGATGGAGCCGCGCGAAACTTTGTGCTCGGGGCCAGTCAGCTGGTTATAGACGTCGACCACGGTTTTCGAAGGCAGCGCAAAACCTACGCCCGCGTAGGCATTGGTCTCGCTGAGAATCGCGGTGTTGATGCCGATCACTTCGCCGCTCATGTTGACCAGCGGTCCGCCGGAATTTCCGGGATTGATGGCCGCGTCGGTCTGAATGAAAGTCTGAAACTGGCGGCCGGGAACGATGTCGCGTCCCTTGGCGGAAATAATTCCCGCAGTCACGGTTTCCGACAATCCGAACGGACTGCCCACGGCGAGAACCCAGTCGCCGACCTGCATGCTGTCGGAGTTGCCCAGCTTGGCGGCAGGCAGGGCGCGATCGATATCGACTTTGATCACCGCCAGATCGGTTTCCTGATCGGTGCCAATGACTTTGGCGTCGTGCTGCACGCCCGGCGGGTCGTCTTCGAAGCGTACGCGAATCCGGTCAGCCTTTTCGACCACGTGCCGGTTGGTAATGATGTATCCCTTAGGATCGACGATTACGCCGGAACCGAGAGAGCGCTCGCGAATGGAACCGTCGCCGGAGCCACCCTGGCCGCCCTGACCGCCGGGCGCGCCGAAGAAGTGATTGAAGAAGTCGTCCATGCCGCCGCTGTCGTCGTCATCGCCGCCACTGCCGCTGCCGCGGCGCCGGCGAACATTCTTGATGGTCGATTCGGTGTTGACGTTGACTACGCTCGGCTCGAGTTGCTTCGCGATCTGCGAAAAAGTGTTCGAGAGCTGCACCGGCGAGGGCAGGGTCAAAGGCGTCGCTTCGCTTTTCTGACCTTCTTTCCCTTTGACCCCGTAGGAGATGACCGTCCCGATCAGAATGCCGACCGACAACGTTGCCAGAATGCTCAGGGTGTAAGCCCAGCGGTGAGCCCTCATGCGCATCCACATTGCGCGCGAATCCATGTCTACTTCCCTCCGGTTTACTCGCAAACTCCTATAGTATACCCGTTCAGTATGACGCTGCTGAGGGCGCCAGACGGGCTTTACCGCGCGGAACGCCTTGCAGGCTTAGACGCGGGAAGCTGGTCGATCGTTACTGGGATGAAGGAATTCATTGTGCATTCGGATCAACTGGAATTGGGTGCCCCCTGTCTCGCTGTCTTTGCGAGACACCGGAGAAGCGGCTGGATTTGCGTTTGTGACTAGCGCGCATCACCTTTGCGCACAGGAAAGCTTTTAACCGCTAAGGACGCTAAGAAAGGCCGCGAAGTTCGCCAAGAAAACCTTCCTGAGGGTCTTGCTTTGCGGCCTTTGCGGATTTTCTTTGCGTTCTTCGCGGTTAAGAGCTTTTGGACGACCGACTGTTTGCCTACTTGGCCTCGTAGACTGTTTTGGCGCCTACCACTGTGCGCAGAACTTTTGTTCCTAGCAGCTTTTCCGGGGACGACGCTGTTGGGTCGCGGTCCAGGACTATAAAATCTGCAAGCATTCCCGCTACCAGCTTGCCTTTTTCCTTTTCTTCGAACTCGGCATAGGCAGAACCGGTGGTGTAGGCGGCGATCGCCTGATCGATGGTTAGGCGCTGGGCGGGAAAATATTCCTGCTTGCCGTCTACGCTGCGGCGCGTCACCGCGGCGTAGAGGCCGCGGAAGGGCGACACCGGCTCGACCGGATAGTCTGTGCCAAAGGCCAGCGGCACGCCTTTGTTCAAGAAAGCCAGCCAGGCGTAGGACGTGGCCGCGCGCACGGGGCCGAGGCGATCCTGCGCCCAGCGCATGTCGGTGAGCACGTGGCTGGGCTGCATGGATGCGATCACTTTCAGAGTCTTGAATTGTGCGATCTGTTGCGGCGTGGTGACCTGCGCGTGTTCGATGCGGAGACGAAATTCGTCGCCGCCGGTCGGTCCCTTCACGTGATCTTCCCGGACGGCTTTTTCGCCTTCGGCGAAGGCATCGAGCGCCATCTGCACGCCTTTGTCGCCGATGGCGTGAAAGCCAATCTGGAAGCCGGCTTCCATGCGCTCGCGCGTCATGTCGTTGAGCCTGGTTGCGTCGTATCTGGGCAGACCCGAGTTCTTGGGATCGTCCGCGTAAGGTTCCAGCATCGCCGCGGTGTGGGAGCCGAGCGAGCCGTCCATGAATCCTTTGAGCATGCCGGTGTGCAGCATCAGATCGCTGGCGGGATGCGCGTTGCGCTTGCGGCTCAACTCCTCCAGCGGATCGTCAAGAGGCAGCCACTCGCTGATGCGGGCGGTCAGCTTGCCTTCTTTTTCGAGTTCTTCGTAGATTTCAAACGCTTCCCAATTGGGGGAGTAGTCCTGCGCCGAGGTCACGCCGTGTGCGGCCAGGTCGGCGAGAGCCAGTTCAATTCCCTGGCGGCGCAGATCGTGGCTGGGCTTAGGGATCACGTTGATCACGGCTCCCTGGGCCGTCTCGCGCAGAATTCCGGTAGGCTCGCCATTTTCGTTCCGATCGATGTGGCCGCCCTGCGGATCGCGGCTCGCAAGGTTGACGCTGCCAAGTTGCAGGGCGCGCGTGTTGGCGACCGCGATGTGGCCGTCGATGCGCACCAGAAATACGGGATGTCCCTCGGAAACTTCATCGAGATCCCAGCGCGTGGGCGTGACTTTTACTGGCCACAGAGTTTCGTCCCAGCCGGCGCCGATGATCCACTCACCGGCCTTGGCTTCTTCGACTCGTTTCGCGAGGCGCTGGCGCAGTTCGTCGAGCGATTTCACGCCGGTGACGTCGACGCTCATCTTCGTGGAACCGGCATCGTCGAGATGCAGGTGGGCGTCGTTGAATCCGGCCATGACGAAGTGTCCGCCGAGATCGACGACCTGCGTCTGCGGGCCTTTGAGCCTGAAGATGTCGATGGTCTTGCCGACGGCCTGGATGCGGTCTCCGCGAACGGCAATGGCTTCTTCGCGGTCGATGGAAGCGAACGGAGTGTTGTCGGGGACGCCGGTGTAGACGTTGGCGTGGGTGAAGATGATGTCGGCGCGGGGACGGGTATCCTGCGCGGGGCCGGGGAAAACTGTAGCGGGCTCAGTTTTCTTCGGCTGCTGCGCAGCAGTCTTCACCGGGCTGGGCATGGCATCCGGCGTTGAAGCGGGCGGCGCGGCGGTCTGCGCGTCGCAGAGCGTCGTGATCAGGAGCAGCAAAAAAATTGGCGCGAGGAAAAGACGACCACGGGGGCTGAAGCCCACATCGAGTTTGGCTTTACGCGGCGCTGAAGCGCCGCTCTTCCACGGTACTCCCGGCGACAGAGGAGATCTGCTCTCCCACGGTGCTGCGGGCGACGGAGGCGCTCCGATCTTCCATGGTACCGCCGGCGATCGAGGAGCTCTGCTCTTCCACGGCACAGCGGTCGGCAGAGAAGTCCCGCTCTTCCACATTCGGGTCGGCATCATTCGGTCACCCCCGAGAGGGCGAGCATGGTCAGAAGGATTCGTTTCAGGCCGAGTTCGCGGCCGCTGGAATCGAACCACTCCTGCAGGGTGTGGGCGCCGCCGCCGGAGCCGCCGCCGCCGATGGCGATGGCTTCCTGACCGAGCGAGAGCGGGATATTCGCGTCGGTCGATGCGCGCTGCACCTGTGCGGCGTTGCCCAGTTGCGCATCGACGGCGCGGACGACTTGCAGAATGCGCGCGCCCGGAGGCAGTTCGCCGGCCGGACGGTTGCCGATGACCACCACCTCGCAGCTCACGCCCGACGGCCGCTTCTGCGCCGACGAGCGCATCTCGGCGGCCATGGTTTCATCTTCGATGGCGCGGTTCAGCGCGAGGCGCAAGGCTTGCTCAAGGCGCTCCATTTCGGCCATGGAGGTTGAACGGATATCGACTTTCATGCTGGCCGACTCGGGGATCGAGTTCACCGAAGTTCCGCCGCGAATCACGCCGATGTTGAAAGTTGTTTTCGGCGCGGTGGGAACTGGAGTTGCAGTGAAGGTGCGGATCGCCTCGGCCAGAATCACGATCGGATTGGGCGCTCCGAAATCGCTCCAGGAGTGGCCGCCGGGGCCGCGCACGATCACTTCAAAGCGGCGGCTGCCAAGGGCTTCGGCCACGATGGTGTCGGCGCCGGCTCCGTCGAGAACCAGGCTGTAGGCGATTGAATCTTTCCAGCGCGGCGTGGAAAAAATGTGCCGCATCCCGCGGAGGTCGCCTTCGCCTTCTTCTCCAACGTTGCCGATGAACACGAAGGGCAGCGCATGGCGGATGCGTACCGCGCGCAGCAGCGCGGCGATGGCCAGCATCGCGACCACGCCGGCTCCGTTGTCGGAGACTCCGGGGCCGTAGATGCGGCTTCCCTGCTGGCGAATGTTCAGGGGCGTATTCGGAGGAAATACGGTGTCGATGTGGGCGCTGAGCGCGACGTAGCGGCGTCCGAAGCCGGGATGCGTACCGAAAACGTTGCCTACGTCGTCGATGCGGACGTCATCGAGGCCGACCTCGCGGAAACGCTCCGCGAGCCAGGCGGCGCGGGCCGACTCGCCAAAGGGCGGGGCGGGAATGCGAGCCATCTCCTGCTGCCACTGGGCTAGTTGGGGCTCCTGCACGCGAAACCAGTTGAAGGCCGAGCGCACTTCGGGCGCAGCCGCGAGTTTCGCGACCTCCTGCTGGACGGCAGGAGCGAGAGCCGGCATGTCCGCATGCGGTGGAATTGGGCTCATTGGAGTTACGTAAGTTTACAACGCAGGGGAAAAGATTGGGATTAGCTAATGCGGGGACAGGGAGTTACGGAAGGGGGGCTGGAATTCGGGCGGGGGGAGTAGCACCTGTGAGACGTGTTTTGCTGATCGCTTAGCAGGCTGCGGAAAAAGTGTATTTCTCTCAGCAGTGTCACCGCAGCGGCTGAAGCCGGGACTGAAAACGGGCTCTTTATCGCAGCGGTAAACCGCTGCGCCACCCAAAATCAAATGCAGCCTCGAGTTTTTCCGCAAGCTGTTAAGCCGGAGGGCGGAGCGCGATTCCGGCTTTTTGTTCGACGGCGGCTACCAGCTTCTTCGTTGCCGGGACTTCGATGCCGTGGCGTTTGGCGCCGCGGATTATGGGGCCGGCTATGGCGTCGAGTTCG